>QMCD01000119.1_pt1 | contig 114237 bp, 104 predicted proteins | sample 1821841 | NCBI WGS metagenome assembly QMCD01 (sample SAMN01991225, study PRJNA193472) | Termite gut metagenome, whole genome shotgun sequencing project. | isolation source: worker | host: Macrotermes natalensis
TCTCCCTGCGCTTTGCCGGTATCATCCGGCGCGCCTGCGAACAGACCGGACACCCCGTCGCCATCCTTGTGGATGAATATGACAAACCCATGCTGCAAACCATCGGAAACGAAGAGCTACAAAAGTCTTTCCGCAATACACTGAAACCTTTTTATGGCGCACTGAAAAGCCAAGACCGTTACATCAAATTCGCCATGCTGACAGGTGTTACCAAGTTCGGCAAGGTGAGTGTGTTCAGCGACCTGAACAACATGGAAGACATCACTATGCGTAATCGATTTGTAGATATTTGTGGCATCACAGAACAGGAACTCCATGATAACCTGGAAACAGAGCTTCATGAATTGGCCGATGCCCGTGGAATGACGTATGAGGAGATTTGCAACAAGCTGAGAGAAAGTTACGATGGCTATCATTTCGCATCTAATTCTATCGGCATTTATAATCCGTTCAGTTTGCTTAATACATTCAAATATAATGAATTCGGCAGCTACTGGTTTGCCACAGGCACACCCACTTATCTGGTAGAACTGCTGAAAAGGCATAACTACAATCTGGCAAATATCACCCTCGATGAAACGCCGGGCAGCGTACTGGAAGGAGTGGATAGTACGGATAGTGACCCCATTCCTGTGATTTATCAAAGCGGTTATCTCACCATCAAAGAGTATGATGAAGAGTCTGACTTTTACCGTCTGGGCTTCCCTAACCGTGAAGTAGAAGAAGGTTTCACCAAGTTCCTGTTACCATTCTATGTGAATACCAATGCTGTGGAATCTTCTTTTGAAATCCGGAACTTTGTCCGTGAGATAAAAGCCGGAGACTGTGATGCTTTCTTCCGCCGTCTGCAAGGCTTCTTCTCCGATACTCCCTACGAGCTGGTTCGTGACCTGGAACTGCACTATCAGAATGTACTCTTTATCGTCTTCAAGCTTGTAGGTTTCTACGTGAAGGCGGAATACCACACAAGCGCCGGGCGCATCGACCTTGTTCTCCAAACGGATAAGTTTATCTATGTCATGGAGTTCAAGCTGAACGGCACAGCCGAAGAGGCACTGCAACAAATCAATGAAAAGCAGTATACCCGCCCGTTTGAACACGACTCCCGGCAGCTATATAAGATAGGTGTTAACTTCTCCGTCAAGATGCGGAACATAGAGAAGTGGCTGGTAGAATGATGAATTATCATGCAGTGGCATTATAGCGGATAATCATTTCGGGTGGGACATATATTAAATCCTATTCAACCATACACTGATTATCCCCCCCTCTCAGAACAGTATTCTGAAAGGGGGGATATTTAATATGTGACAGGCAGAAGATGAGAAAGATGGAAACCGTATGTGCCGAAAATATCGTTACGCCTTTAGCCGACTCTACCTCTACAGACAAAAACTATCATCTTTTTCGAGAGAAAAGAGTTAAAAACGCTCATTCCCCTTATTTTTCAGCAGAAAAGTCATTTTATTAATGTCTTTTTAAGGATAATATTAACGTCAGCCCTATATTTTTGCATCCGAATTAATATAAATTCAACTTTGATAAAGTTATAAAAAACAATCTATTTATATATTTATTTAATAACTTCTATTTAATTATTATGAATAAGCAATTTTTCTATGCGCTCCTATGCGGAGCAATGATCCTGTTTACGGGGACAACTTTCACGTCATGTAACAATAATGATGATGAGATTGAAGAACTGAAGTCGAGAATGACTGCACTCGAAGTAGCGATTTACGATATCGTAGAAAATGCACTGGTAACAGGTGCCAGTGTAACATCAGCTGTACAAGATGCTAATGGCGCTTGGGAAATTACGTTGAGCAACGGACAAACAATTAATATTGGTGCCAGTGGCTCGTCTATCCAGGTAACAATTACCGATACGGAGGCTATCTTTACTATAGCCGGAGATGTGTACAAACTACCGCTTGGTGCTGCCGTTAGCTCATTGATCTATAGCCCCGAATATGTAGACGGTATCGTACAACTTGGTAATGAAGGCGCCAAAGTGAAATTCCTTGCACGTCCTGCTCTTACAAACATTGATGGCGCAACCTTTACTATTGCCGAATCTCACGAATTGAAGACTCGCGCAGCTGATGGCGATCAGTTTGCAGTGGCCGGTGCCGCCATAGTGGGCGAATTTATCGAAGTGGACGTTATAGGTATTTTCGCAGAAGCCGGTAAAACCTATACTGCATCTGTTCAGATGGAGTTGAGAGGAACAGTTATTGGTTCTAACTACTTCACTATTAAGGTGGCCGATAACTTCTCATTTGAAGCAGAGGCTCTCGATGCAAGCATCACACTGAAGTCTGCTTATGCTCCTGCCGCAGCCGCAGATGGTGCTATGGAAATGACTATCAATGGTACCGCACTTACCGCTCTTACTAACTTCAAAGATTTGTTTGAGTCACTTCCTGAAAATGCTGAATTCATAGTAGCTCCTAATGCTGCACAGCCGGGTGGTAAAGCCCAAGAAAAGCACTCTATACTTAGCCGCAGCTTGAAGAAAGACGGTACTTGGGCATTTGCCGAAAGACCGGGAACCAGCTTCAATGACAACGCTGAACGCAAAGGTTTCTTGGTATATGTAAGAAACAAAGCTTTCCAGATTATCGCTAAGGTATATGTGATGATTAATGATGAATTGGCAAACGTAGATTTGACCAGTAACTTGACGAATCTTGAACAACACATGGAATATGGAACTCCTGCTGAAGGTGGAGTAGGCGTTGGTGAAGGTCAAGGAATCGTTGTTGAGCCGGGTGCAAACGAAATCAATCTGACAAGCGTATTGATGCAAGGACAACTCTCTTTGTGTCACGGTAGTACTTTGGCATTCTTGGAATCGTTCAAAAACATGTCGGCGCAACTGAATAATGAAGACTTTATTTACAACGATGGTTCCAGAATAATTGCCGATCAAGCTACTGCTCAGCCATATATTAAACATTCAATGGGCGTGAAATGGGTTAACAAACACTCGTCAATAGGTAAATCACAGCGTCGCAACTGGGTAGATACAGAGGGTAATTCTATGTCGGATGATGCGAAACGAGCAATTGCCGGTTCTGACTGTAATGGTGAACTTTATCCAAGTTGGGATCCCACATCGACTGAAGACCTGGCTGCAAAAGGAATTCAGATTGCAGGAAATGGTTTCTTAAATACAACCGCAGCTTATGGAGGATGGTGTCTTCGTTTAGGTGTAGGACTCGAATTTGAATATGACTATGGATCGAAACCATTGCACAGTGGCTGTCTGATATTCCTTTGGATAAATCGTAGAGTGGCCGCCATGAACGTAGTAGACGTTGGTGATAGATAAATTCTTGATATATCATGAATATGGGAAAAGTTCTCTCCCTCCTTTCGGGGAGAGAACCCTCCTTCCTCAATGGAAATCTAATATCCTCTTCTAAACAATTTAAATTTATATCATGATAGATAATAAATCAAATATAAATAAACGAAGTGCGTTCGCTTCATGGAAAGCGATTACAATTGCACTTCTATGCCTCCTGACGGCATTGCCTATCTCGGCACAGCTCCGCACGGTTCGGGGTACGGTGGTCGATACAACAGGCGAGCCTGTAATCGGAGCCAATGTAAGAGTGGATGGCACTACTCGCGGAACTATTACCAATATAGACGGTGTATTCTCGATAGAAGCCTCAGCTCAGGATAAACTTACTATCTCTTTCATAGGTTATATAGATGCTACTGTTGTAGCCTCCAGTACAAACTTGCAGGTGACATTGAAAGATGATACCGAAATGCTGGACGAAGTAGTGGTAGTAGGTTATGGTACGCAGAAGAAAGCTACATTGACCGGTGCCGTATCTGCCGTGACCAGTAAAGAAATGATAGTTACCAAGAATGAAAACGTGGTGAATATGCTTACCGGTAAAATACCCGGTGTGCGTATCTCACAAAACAGTTCACAGCCCGGTGAATATGATAACAAAATTGATATTCGCGGTTTTGGCGACCCACTGATCGTAGTAGACGGTTTCCCACGTGATAAAGCCTACTTCTCTCGTATGGACGCCAACGAAATAGAAAGCGTATCCGTCTTGAAAGATGCTTCGGCTGCCATTTACGGTATTCGTGCCGCCAATGGTGTAATCCTGGTAACTACCAAGCATGGCGCCGATTCCGGCGGTAAGATTGATATCACATTCTCCGCCAACTATGGCTGGCAACAATTCCTTTATGTGCCCGAAACAGCAAATGCATTAGATCACATGCTGCTTACCAATGAAAAGGTCTACAATAATTTCAACAACAATTATCTCAGACGCGCTGAGGCCAGATATTCCTGGCCGGAAATGTTGGACTATAGTCATAACAATAAAAAAGGTACCAACTGGACCGATGAATTGTTTGACAACAATACTCCGCAACAGCAATACAACGTCAGCGTAAACGGAGGATCGGAAAAGGTGAGTTATTTCTTTAACTTAGGATATTTGGAGCAAATGGGTTCTTACAAAAGCGGCTCGTTGAATTACGACCGTTGGAACTTCCGTAGCAACATAGATGCTAAGATTACCGACCGCCTGAAAGTTACAGTACAGATGAGCGGATATATGGACGAAAAGAATCAGCCGTTCACTGATATATGGGCTGTGTACAAAGATGCATGGACACGTCGTCCTACATCGGAAGCATGGATAGACGGCAATCACAGCATGCCTGCCTATAACACCGAGATGATGGTGGGGGGTGCCGCTAACAATCCGGTAGCTACTACCAACAGTGCTTTTACCGGTTATCGCCGTGAAAAGCGTAACAATTTCAATGGTTCTTTAACCTTGAGTTACGACATTCCGGGAGTGAAAGGATTGAATGCCAAAGCATTCTATAGTTACGACTATTATGCAACCAATAATACAGAGTCTAAAAAGAGATATGATTTGTATCAACGTGCCGGAACAGGAACAAGCCCTATCGTTCAAAACGACGACAGTTATTTGAGACGCCGGACAGATCCGGCTTACGGAACCGTGATGCAATTATCCTTGAATTATGACCGTAAGTTTGGCAACCACAGCGTGAATGCATTGGTGTTGTTTGAAGAGCAATACAACAATGCTGATAATTTCTATGCACAGCGTAAGATGTTTCTTTCCGGCGATGACCTCATTTACGGTATAGATGATGAACAAGTTGCGTTTTCCGATGGTGGTGGTATTTGGGATAAAACCCGCCAGGCTATTGTAGGAAGGGTGAATTACGATTATAAAGGTCGTTATATGGTTGAAGCCGCATTCCGTTATGATGGTGCTTCCAATTTCCCTTCAAATAAACGTTGGGGATTCTTCCCTTCCGTATCTGCCGGATGGCGTATTAGCGAAGAGGCTTTTATGAGGGAATTGGTTCCTTTTATGACTAACTTGAAGTTGCGTGCTTCGTATGGACAAATGGGAGATGACAGTGGGCATGGTAATTATCCTCAAACAGTGGTAGGGTATGCGCTTAATGGAAGAAGCCTTGGTTGGGTATACGGCGGAAGTTTAATAGGGGGATTGACACCGACTGCCATCCCGAATCCTAATTTAACATGGTACACTGCAACAACCGTCAATTTTGGTCTTGATTTTGACTTGTGGAACCAGAAACTAAGCGGTACGTTTGAGGTATTTAAACGTAAGCGCACCGGATTATTTGCAAAATCCGAAAAGACTGTTCCGGCAGAGGTGGGTGCTGAATTACCTAATGAAAATATTAATAGTGACGAAACATTTGGCTGGGAAATCACTTTGGGACATCGCAATAAGATAGGTGATGTTAATTACTGGGTGAACGGGCAGATTTCAGCCGCTAAAAACCGTTGGAATTACTTCATAGATGGTCAAGCAACCAACTCTATGGACTATTGGCGCCGTCGCGACGTTTCCGGTCGTAACAAAGATATCTGGTTTACGTACGAAGAAGGCGGACGATTCTCCAATTACGAAGATATTCGTTATCATAACACTACCGGAGACGGTTTGGGTCAAGGCGTACTGCCCGGTGACTATTGGTATGAGGACTGGAACGGTGACGGTGTTATCAATGGTGATGACGATCATCCGGTAGCTAATTACAACTTGCCGGTATTCAACTATGGTATCACTCTGGGAGCTGAATGGAAGGGCATAGACTTTTCAATGAACTGGCAAGGTGCGGCAGGTGTGTACAGCGATTACGATGAAGTATTCGCAGAAGTAGGCGCATTTGATGCTGCTATTCTGGATATCTACAAAGACCGTTGGCATACAGTGAACGTAAATGATGATCCCTGGAATCCGAATACACAATGGGTAAAAGGATATTATCCGGCCACCAGTCATTCATTTACCAGAGGTACTACGGGTGTGAAGAATACTTCTTATGTACGTCTGAAAACGTTAGAAGTAGGCTATACATTGCCTAAACAGTGGATAGCCAAAGCAGGCATCAAAGACCTTCGCATTTATGTCAATGCATACAATCTCTTGACATTTAGCGGATTGAACAATATGGATCCCGAACGTCCGGGCGCTCATGGAGGTGGAGCCAATAACAATGCCGATGGCGGTATCTTGTTCTACAATTATCCGGTGAACCGCACGTTCAACGTTGGTGCAACACTTAAATTCTAAACAGGAAGGATAGAATATGAAAACATTCAAATATATATTAATGGCAGCAACGTTAGGTCTTGCAGCGACCTCTTGCTATGATATGGATTTAGAGCCGAAGGGTATTGTCGCAGAAAATGTTCTTATGGCATCCGACAACGGCATCAAACAATATTTCGCTCTCCTTTATCAGGATCTTCCCATCGAAGACTTTAATTATAACCATACGGGAGCCGATGGGAACCACAAGGGTTATGCCACCAACAACAATACGGGTTGGCATAAGGGTAATGCCTGGGATGCACAAAAAGGAAGCGCAGCCTCCGCATCATTCGAAGCTGTGGGGCGTGGAACTTCTTATGGTGATGGTTGGGGATACTGGCCTTACGACCGTATCCGCACAATCAACAACTTCATCGAACAATTTCCTAATTACAGGGATGAATTTGACACCGAAGCAGAGTATAACGAATATTTGGGCGAAGCTCACTTCTTGCGCGCCTATTATTATTTCGGAATGGTGAAGCGTTACGGTGGTGTTCCCATTGTAAAAAACACGTTAGACCCGACAGCACCCAACGATGAACTTCGGCGTAATACGGAGTATGATTGCTGGATGTTTATCCGGGAAGACTTACAGTTTGCCATGGACAATGCTGCAGGTAAAGAGAAATATACACCGGGACGCGCCAATCGTTTTGCCGCTGCCGCCCTGATGTCTCGCGCCATGATCTATGCAGGTTCCGTTGCCAAGTATGGCGGTTACATTAACATAACCGGTGATGCAGTAAGAGCCGGATTGATGGGAATGCCCTCAGATACAGCCGATGATTTCTTCAAATATGCGTATGACGCTTGTAAGTTTATTGCAGAAAAAGGAGGTTACTCTCTGCATGGAACCGGTGTTTCGGGCAGTGCAGCCAAGGAAGCCGCATACGTTGAGGTGTTTATGAAAGAAAACGCCGAAGACATCTTCGTGAAGCAATATACTCCTATGGTAGACGCCATTTGGGAAACCAGTTTGTTCCATTGTTGGGACGGAATGTTATTACCGTTGGGAATGGTTGGCGGTGGAGCCGCAGGCGCCGCTTTGGTACCGGCATGGGAACTTATAGGACTGTATGAAATGCCTGCCCTTATTGATGCGCAAGACAAGCCGGTACGTTTCGACCGCCGGGAAGATCTTTGGGACAATGATGTAATGGAGCCGCGCGCCCGTGCCAACTTCTTCTTCTCTGGAATGCAAGAGACAGGTTCCGGTGTAGTGTTTGATATCCAGGGAGGTATTTATAGCGCATATCCGGGTACGGCGGCAGACGGTACATTCGAAGTGACTGGTAGCCGGAATGAATATACCGACCAATATCGCTACCAGGGCAGTACTCAAGGATCATACGAAAGTAACGATAAAACAAAATTTCTTGATGAAAACGGTAATCCTATAAAAATGATGGGAAATCATAGTACAGGTGCCGATCAGGGAGATGAGTCCTACAGTCATACCGGAGCATATATTCGTAAGTATGTGAATCCCTCAGCCTCCGCTGCAAGCCGTATCCTGTTCGGTAGCTCGCAATCATGGAAAGTATTCCGTTATGGCGAAGTACTTATGAATTGGGCGGAAGCTGCTTATGAATTGGGCTTGCTGACAGAGAGCACGGCATTGAAAGAAGAAGCATTCAGACACGTGAACGCCATTCGCGAACGTGCCGGAGCCACTCCTCATCAAATAGTAGCAGACCCTGCCGACGTAGGTACTGAAGTTTATGGATTCGCCATTGACGAAAACCTGCAATTCATCCGCGACGAGCGTGCCCGTGAACTCTGCTACGAGAACCACCGCTTATTCGACTTACGTCGTTGGAGAGTAGCCGACATCATGTTCCTTAACGGGAAAACTCCCCATACGATAACTCCTTATTATGTTTACAATGAAAAGAAGTGGATATTCCTCAATGAGATGGAAAAGATAGGGCGTACAGTGACTTTTGAACGTAAATGGTACTATGAACAAATACCGGGTGGTCCAATCGGTCAGAATCCTAACTTGATTCGTAATGATGGTTATTAATGGAAAACTAAGAAAATAGTATTTGATATGAAAAAGTTAATATATAGTTTATTTATGGGCGTGTCGGCACTGTTGGTAGCTTCGTGCATGGAGGTCGACAACTTTGATGCGCCGGATGCTCACTTCACCGGACGCATTATAGACTCTACCACGGGCGAGAATATCCTTGCCGATCAGGGTGAGAATTATGTCCGTATCTGGGAGAAGAGCTTCAGCCTTAACCCCGCTCCTCAGAATATACCCGTGAAGCAGGATGGAACGTTCAATAACACGAAGCTGTTCAACGGTACGTATGATGTATTGCCCGAAGGAGCTTTCTGGCCTGTTGATACATTACGTCGTGTAGGTATTGGCGGTAAAGTAACACAGAACTTCGAAGTGACTCCTTATTTGCGGTTATTCGATTTGCAAGTGGTGTTTGAAAACGACTCGCTGACAGTATCCTGTCGTATTGATGCTCCTGTAAAACAGAATTTGCCCCGAATCACGGAACTTCGTCCGTTCCTTAGTCTGAATCAATTCTGTGGCGCAGGCAATCACATTGGGTATTATGATAATATCATGTATACGGATAAAGATAAAGTTGAGCACCCTCTTTATTGGATACGGATTAACTCAACATGGGATAGGTTACCCAAGTTAGATGATGGAATGAGCCAGGTATACCGTGTTAGAATGCCCGTTACCCGTGGTTATATCTATTTCGTCCGCATGGGTGCCAGAGTGGACGATGTTCACAAAAAGTATAACTACACCGAAATCAAAACCATTGAAATCCCGAATGAATAACAGGTATAGGTAATTAGATTATTTTCAAAATGTTACCGGGAGGGATGGCATTACGGTACCCCTCCCGGTTTATTACTTTTAATAAACGATGACGATTATGAAACTAAATAAACTGTATTATTTATTGTTGTGTGGCGTGCTGGCACTTGCCACCTCCTGCGGTGGTAAAGATGATGACATCATTCCGCCTGCAATAGAACCGCCAACCCCAGACCCCGTAGAAGATGTATTCAACGAGCCTGACTTTACCCCACACGTAGACGGGCAACCGTTTGATACCTATCGCGGCCTGGTGATGGCGGGTTATCAAGGCTGGTTCGGTGCAGCGGGCGACGGCTCTTTGTTTGCCACGCACACGAACACCGCATGGTACCACTACCGCGAGAATGACATATTCGAACCCGGCGTGTTGCGCAACTCCATCGACTTCTGGCCTGATATGCGCGAGTATGAAAAGCAATACACTCCCGGAAAGTTCAAGTATCCTAATGGACAATCGGCTACGGTGTTCAGCTCGTACGACGAATCTACCGTGATGCTTCACTTCAAATGGATGAAGGACTACGGACTCGACGGCGTATTTATGCAACGCTTCGTTGGCGAGGTGGTAAACAACCGGGATGGAAAAGAGCACTTCGACAAAGTATTGGCGTCGGCAATGAAAGCTTCCAATACCCATCAGCGCGCCATTTGCGTGATGTATGACTTGGGTGGTTTCATGTCCGACAATAGCAGAAATGCCGCTGCCGTTCTGGCTGATGCGCAGGCTATCATGGATACGTATCAGTTGACGGACAGAACCAAGCAGAAGTTCTATCTCCATCAGAACAATAAACCGCTTATCGTATTGTGGGGTGTAGGTTTCAATGATGGTCGTCCTTACTCGCTCGGCGATATCGAGGAGCTGATAAACGGTTTGAAGACGAAAGGCTTCAGCATCATGCTGGGTGTACCTACTTACTGGCGCGAAAGAAGAAATGATGCACTGCCCGATGCCAAACTGCATGAGTTGATAAAAGCCTCCGATGTAATCATGCCTTGGTTTGTAGGCCGTTACGGTAACGACAATTATTCGAACTTCCACAGCTTGATAGAAGGTGACATAAGGTGGTGCAAGGACAACGGCGTGGAATATGCTCCGCTGTGTTTCCCCGGTTCTGCCGACCGCAACATGCATCCTAATAACACGATAAACCCGCGTCTGGGCGGTACGTTCCTTTGGAATCAGATGTATCATTGCATCAAGTCGGGTGCGCAGATGCTTTACATAGCCATGTTCGACGAGATTGACGAGGGCACGGCTATCTTTAAATGCCTGAACCAGGCGGATGTGCCGAGCAATGCATCTGATGTGGATTATTACGTGGTTTATCAGAATGGTGGATACCGCATGAGCAGCACTATGGTAGAAGGACTGACCGGCAACAACTGGTGCCGCCGTGCTGCTGACTTGGAAATTACCTTCATAGGCATTGAAGACGGACTGCCTACTGACCATTACCTGTGGCTCACCGGTCAGGGTAAGAAGATGTTGCGCGGGGAGATTCCTTTGAAGTCGACTTGGCCGGCAAGATAATATAAACTAATTGAAATATAATACCATGAAGAAATGCTTTCTGCTATTATTCGCCTTATCCCTGTTTGGAGGGCTGAATGCAGCGCCCAAACATTCCAAAAGCACTAAATATCCATCGTATAAAGGCCTGGTTATGGCAGGTTACCAGGGCTGGTTCAATCAGCCGAGAAAGGGATTGATGTACCCTGACGAGAACAGTGTGCGCATTGACATGTGGCCCGATGTGAGCGAATACGAAAAGACGTACCCAACCGGACTGAAGTTGGCTGACGGTTCTGTTGCCCGCTTCTTCTCGTCTACGGATGAGAGTACGGTAGACCTGCACTTCAAATGGATGAAGGAGTACGGGCTGGACGGTGTCTTCATGCAACGTTTCTTCGGAGCGGCCCGTCCGCAGGCGCGCCAACGGAGTGTAGTGCTGCAACATGCCATGAAGGCTGCTTCCAAGTACGGGCGCGCCGTGGGAGTGATGTACGACTTGTCCGGCTTGAAGGCTAAAGGCGAGGATTGCTCCGTGCTGATGGACGACTGGAAGTACCTGGTCGATTCGCTACGCGTCACCAACCAGGAGGGCGAGCAGACGTATGTCTTCTACAACGGCAAACCGCTGGTTACAATCTGGGGTGTCGGTTTCCCCGACCGTCCGTATGATATCCGCAACATTGGGTTGGAGCGGTTCATTGATTTCCTGAAGAACGACCCGGAATACGGTGGATGCAGCGTGATGCTTGGAGTGCCTACGTTCTGGAGGGACTTGAATGCGGACTGCGTTCACGACCCGTATCTGCACGAGTTGATTAAGCAGGCGGACATTGTTCTGCCGTGGATGGTGCAGAGGTTTACGCCGTTGCTTCATAATGATATGGATCGTTATCGTGATATCATTCTGGATGACATGGCGTGGTGCAAACGGCACGGCATCGGTTATGTGCCTTGCGTGACTCCGGGTTTCAGTTGGCACAATCTGAGCAGGTACGAGTTTAAGGATGATGTGAAACCTTCCGGTTCCATACCCCGCCAGGGCGGACGCTTCTATTGGCAGCAGATTTCTACGGCTATCAATGCCGGGGCTACGATGCTGTATGTGGCGATGTTCGATGAGGTGAACGAGGGTACGGCAATCTTTAAGTGTACGGACAATCCGCCGGTGGGCAAGGAGATACAGTTTGTGGGGATGGACGGGAAGCCGTCCGACCATTATCTGTGGCTGACGGGGGAGGCGGCACGGATGCTGCGGAGGGAGAAGGCGTTGAGCTTTGAGATGCCACGACGGGAATTATGAATTATGAATTATGAATGGCTGCGCAATCATACTGCATGGCATTCATAATTCACCAATTCATAATTTAAGATTCATAATTCAAAGATGATAATTTATTTTTTAGACGCAGATAACGCGGATGACGCGGATCTCTTTTTATCTTCCGGATGAAATAACATAGCGCAGCATTTAAGAAATCCGTGTCATCCGCGTTATCCGCGTCTAAAAGATTGCTTGCATTGCGCAGCCATATATAACACAAAGAAAAACCTCCATGCCTCCGTGTTAACCCCATAACCCAATTCAAAATTCAAAATTCAAAATTCAAAATGAAGAACTATTTATTTTCAGTAACTATCCTGTCACTCGCCCTGGCGGGTTGCAGTGGCGGCAAGAAACAAGCCGAGACTGTTGCCCTGGGACCAAATCCTTTTATCACCCAACTATACACCGCCGACCCATCAGCACATGTATGGGAAGACGGACGACTGTATGTATATCCCTCGCACGACATTGACCCGCCGCGAGGCTGCGACCTGATGGACCGTTACCACGTCTTCTCAACCGACGACATGGTGAACTGGACAGACCACGGCGAAATCCTCAACTCCTCGCAAGTGTCCTGGGGACGCAAAGACGGCGGATTCATGTGGGCGCCCGACTGTGCCTACAAGGACGGCACGTACTATTTCTACTTCCCACACCCCAGCGGCGACGACTGGAACAATACCTGGAGAGTAGGCGTCGCCACCAGCAAGCACCCCGCCAAGGACTTCACCGTGCAGGACAAGTACATCGAAATGACAGGCATGGAGGACGACTGCTTCGCCATGATAGACCCCTGCGTATACGTGGACGATGACGGTCAGCCGTACTTCTACTACGGTGGTGGCGGCCGTTGCGTAGGCGCCAGAATGAAGGACAACATGATGGAACTCGCCGAACCGCTGCGCCCGATGGAAGGCCTGAAAGACTTCCACGAAGCAGCCTGGATACACAAGAAAGAGGGCGTGTACTACCTGTCGTACGCCGACAACCACGCCGAGAACAACAAAGGCGCCAACCGCCTGAACTACGCCACAAGCGATTCTCCGCTGGGACCGTGGACGTATCAGGGCATTTACCTGGAGCCGACGGGCTGCGATACAAGCCACGGCTCTATCGTAGAGTACAAGGGCGAATGGTACGCTTTCTACCACAACTGCGTCATCTCCGGGCAGGGCAATCTGCGCTCCATCTGCGTGGATAAGCTCTTCTACAACGCCGACGGGACGATACAGGTGGTGCAACAAACGGGGGGAGTGAATTTTGAATGATGAATTTTGAATTTTGAATGGGGCTGCGCGGTGTGGGCGGTTTTTCCGGTGCGGATGATGATTCTTCTTTAGGCGCGGATTACGCGGATTACGCGGATTTCTTTTTTCTCTTCCGGACAAGGGGGGGGGACATAGCGCAGCATTTAAGAATCCGCGTCATCCGCGTCTGAATAATTGCTTGTACCGCGCAGCAACCTGATTGAAGTTCTGCTCCGCTATATTATCATTCTATGAACAGCTTTTAAACTCTTAAAACATTCATTCATGAAAACATCCATCAGCTTGCCGAAAGCGGCAGCAGGAATCCTGTTCGCTGTGCTGTCCCTTGCCTTTGCCTCGTGCGGTAAGAAAGACATTCCGGGCGCCATTCCGCCGGAGGTAGACCCTCCGCCGGTGGTACCTCCGGTAACTCCTCAGGTGCCTCCCCCGCCGGCGCCTCCTACGGGGACTTACGTGTACGACAATGACCTGGACTACGACCCGGCAGCCTTCCTCAATGCCTACCGGGGAACGCCGTACAGGGAAGTCAACCGTGTGCCCGGCACGCTCGAAGCCGAAGATTTCGACAACGGCGCACAGAACACAGCTTATGCCGAGAGTGATGCCAAGACCGCCGACACCGGCCACCGCGGTGCCCACGCCATTGACATCCGCGGAGACGGAAACGCATCCGGCGGCTACTACATCGGCGAGGTACAGCCCGGCGAGTGGATGTGCTACACCATTGATGTGGACGAAGCCGGCGCCTACTCCATCGACACCTACTGCGTGAAGGGCGACGGTTCCGAAGGCAACTTCTACTTTGAAGTGGACGGGCGCGGCGCCACCCGCAGCATAGCCATGCCACAGGGCGGATGGATGGACTTCGGCCACAAGGCCACGGCGCGGGACGTCCAATTGACCAAGGGCAAGCACGTGCTGAAGTACTACGGCAGCACGCCGGGCAACGTAGACAGGTTTGTGTTTACACGCACGGGCGATCTGCAAGAGCTGTCCGACTCCTTCACTTACCCCGTCACCAAGGCGATGGGCAACCCGCTTTTCGCCGCGTTCGACTCGCCCATGTACAACAGTTGGCTGAAAGGCCCGCTCTACACGGCAGACGCTTCGGCGCGCGTGTGGAACATCGACGGCAGGGAAGTGCTCTACGTATACGCCTCGCACGACATGGAACCGGCGCAGGGGTGCGACCGCATGGACCGTTACCACGTCTTCTCCACCGAGGATATGGTGACCTGGACCGACCACGGCGAGATAATGAACGCCGCCACCGCCCGCAAGCAGTCGGGCTGGGGTTGCGAGGGCTTTATGTGGGCGCCGGACTGTGTGTACAACCCGTCGACCGGGGTTTATTACTTCTACTTTCCGCATCCCACGGATGCCGCCAACTGGAACACGACGTGGCGCACGGGCGTGGCTGTGAGCCGGTATCCGGACAAGGAATTCACGGTGGTGGGCTATGTGGAGGGCATGTCGGCCGAGATTGACCCGTGCGTGTTTGTGGACGACGACGGTCAGCCGTACATCTACAACGGCGGCGGCGGGAGATACTACGGCGGCAAGTTGCACAGGGACAACTGGACGGTTTTGGACGGGGGAATGAAGCCGATGTCGGGCCTCGAGGATTTCCACGAAGCCATCTGGGTGCACAAGAGGGAGGGCGTTTATTACCTGTCGTACGCCGACAATAACCCGGGAGCCAACCGGTTGAGGTATGCTACGAGTGATTCTCCTTTAGGCCCATGGCAATACCGGGGGATTTATCTGGAGCCGACGACGTGCGACACCAGTCATGGGTCTGTTGTGCAGTATAAAGGTGAGTGGTATGCTTTCTACCACTCGTCGGATGTTTCGGGGCAGGGCAATCTGCGTTCGGTGTGCGTGGACAGACTGTTCTATAATGCGGATGGGACGATACAGGTGGTGCGGCAGAGCCGGGGACGGAATTTTGAATGATGAATGATGAATTTTGAATTTTGAATGGGGCTGCGCGGTGCAAGCAATTCTTCATCCGCAGATTACGCGGACGAACGCGGAAGCACAGAGTTCTTTTCTTTTATAGAACACAGAGAAACATTCAAAATTCATCATTCATCATTCAGAATTCATCTCTTTTCCCCCATTTTAATCCCTTATTAAGTCTTTTTTAATTAAAAACGAAAGGTATCCCCCTTATCTTTGCCCCCACGAAAGAACATTAATTAAAAACGCTTATATCATGAGAATTGCACATTGCCTCGCCTCCCTCGCCGTAGCCACCCTCTTGGGCGCCTGCGCAGGAGTATCAAACCAGGCCGACACGGGCAGACCCCCCGTCGACTACGTCAACCCCTACATGGGAAACATCAGCCACCTGCTCGTGCCCACGTTCCCCACCATCCACCTGCCCAACAGCATGCTCCGCGTCTACCCCGAACGGGCAGACTACACCGCCGACCTGCTGAACGGCCTGCCCCTCATCGTCACCAGCCACCGCGGAAGCTCAGCCTTCAACCTCAGCCCCAGCCAGAGCGAAGAACAACTGCGCCCCGTCCTGCAATACAGCTACGACGACGAGCACCTCACACCCTACTATTACGAAGTCATCCTCGACGAACAGGAAATCGCCGTCAAGTACGCGCCCTCACACCAGTCAGCCCTCTACCGGATAGACTACAGCCGCCCCGACAAACCCGCCTACATGATGCTCAACTCCCGCAACGGCGCCATCCGCATCGGAGACGGATTCGTGAGCGGATACCAGCAACTCGAAAACAACACCCGCGTCTATCTATATATAGAGTCCGACATCGCCCCCCGGCAAACCGGCATCCTCCTCGCCGAAGGCAAAATAGACACCTTACTGACGGAAGCCGAAGGACGCAACGCCTGCGCCGTACTCCACTTCCCCCCCGGCACCACCACCGTAAACCTCCGCTACGGCATCTCCTTCATCAGTGAAGAACAAGCCCGCAAGAACCTCCAACGCGAACTGCCCGACTACAACCTCCAAGCCCTCGCCGAGCGAGGACGCCAACTCTGGGACAGTGCCCTGGGCGACATCCAAGTCGCGGGCGGCACCGAGCAGGACAAGCAGATATTCTACACCTCCCTCTACCGCGTCTTCGAACGCCCCGTCTGCATCAGCGAAGACGGCCGCTACTTCAGCGCCTTCGACGGCGAGGTGCACAACGACAACGGCACTCCCTTCTACACCGACGACTGGATTTGGGACACCTACCGCGCCGCCCACCCCCTGCGCCTGCTCATCGACCACGAGACCGAGAAAGACGTCATCGACTCCTACCTCCGCATGGCCCGGCAGATGGGCAACATGTGGATGCCCACCTTCCCCGAAATCACGGGCGACTCCCGCCGCATGAACTCTAACCACGCCGTAGCCACCATAGCCGACGCCGCCGCCAAAGGTCTGCAATTCGACCTCGACGCCGCCTACGAAGCCTGTCGCAGAGGCATCGAAGAGAAGACACTCGCCCCGTGGTCGGGCGCTGCCGCCGGCTGGATAGACGACTTCTACAAGAAACATGGATACATACCCGCCCTCCAGGCAGGAGAGCCGGAGACAGACCCCAACGTACACTCCTTCGAGAAACGCCAGCCGATAGCCGTCACCCTCGGCACTGCGTACGACCAGTGGTGCCTCTCGCGCATAGCCTCCGCCCTGGGCAAGACGGACGAAGCAGCCCACTACCTGAAGTGCTCCTACAACTACCGCAACGTATACAACCCCGAGACCGCCTTCTTCCATCCCAAAGACAAGAACGGCAAGTGGATTGAACCCTTCGACTACCGCTACTCCGGAGGCATGGGCGCCCGCGAGTTCTACGGCGAGAACAACGGTTGGGTATATCGCTGGGACGTTCCTCACAACGTGGCCGACCTCATCACACTGATGGGCGGCAACGAGCAATTCATTGCCAACCTCGACCGTACATTCCGCGAACCGCTGGGGCGTGGCAAGTACGAGTTCTACTCCTGGTTGCCCGACCATACCGGAAACGTGGGGCAGTTCTCTATGGCAAATGAACCGAGCCTGCATATTCCTTATCTCTACAATTACGCCGGTCAGCCCTGGAAGACGCAGAAGCGCATCCGCCAGTTGTTGAAGACGTGGTTCCGCAACGACCTGATGGGTGTTCCGGGAGACGAGGATGGTGGCGGTATGTCGGCGTTCGTGGTCTTCTCTTATCTGGGATTCTATCCGGTTACGCCGGGTTCGCCGACTTACAATATCGGCAGTCCCCTGTTCAGTGATGCCAAAGTGATGCTGAGCAACGGAAAGGTGTTTGAGATAGAGGCGCAAGGTGCTTCGGACGAGAACAAGTACGTGCAGTCGGCAATGCTCAACGGCAAGGAATGGAACAAGCCCTGGTTCAGCCATGATGATATAAAAGAAGGCGGAAAACTGGTGCTGGTAATGGGCAGCAGGCCTAACCGGACGTGGGGCAGTGCAAAGGATGCGGTGCCGCCGTCGGCAGGAATCCAGTGATTAACGTTTAGTGATTAGTGATTAGCGTTGATAGTGGTTAACGTTTAATGATTAGTGGTTAGCAAGAGTATCTGAAGTTTAGTGATTAGTCTTTAGTGGTAAGTGATAAGCAGTAGTATCTCTATTCTCCTCCTCCTGGGAGGAGGAGTACCCCGAAAGGGGGGAGGTGGTAGGTAAAATAAATACCTATTAATCATAACTCTAAGGAATTTTTCACCTACCACCTCCCCCTGCAGGTACTCCTCCTCCCAGGAGGAGGAGAATAGAGATACTACTGCTTATTACTAAATACTAATCACGCTAATCACTAATTACATTAATCACTAATCACACTAATCACACTAATTACATTAATCACCAAAAAAAACATATCCCCAATGAAAACATACTCATACCTCATTCTCACCCTGGCAGCCCTCACCCTCTCCTGCCAATCCCCCAAGAGAACTTCCTCAACCGAAGAGCAAGCCACCATCGACAGCATGGCGCCCAACCCATTCATCACCCACATGTACACCGCCGACCCCTCGGCACACGTCTGGGCAGACGGACGCCTCTACGTATACGCCTCCCACGACATCGCCCCTCCCCGCGGCTGCGACCTCATGGACCGCTACCACGTCTTCTCCACCGACGACATGGTGAACTGGACCGACCACGGCGAAATCCTCAACTCCTCCCAAGTCCCCTGGGGACGCAAGGAAGGCGGCTTCATGTGGGCACCCGACTGCGCCTACAAAGACGGTACCTACTACTACTACTTCCCCCATCCCAGCGACACGGAATGGAACAACAGCTGGAAAATAGGCGTAGCCACCAGCAAGCACCCCGCCAGCGACTTCACCGTGCAAGGCTACATCGAAGGCATGTCCCCACTGATAGACCCCTGCGTATTTGTCGACGACGACGGCAAGCCCTACATCTATAATGGCGGCGGCGGTATCTGCAAAGGCGGCAAGCTGAAAGATAACATGGTGGAACTGGACGGCGAAATGCAAGACATGGTAGGCCTCGAAGACTTCCACGAAGCCGCATGGATACACAAGCACAACGGCAAGTACTACCTCTCTTACTCCGACAACCACGACGAGAACTGGAACGACGGCGTGAAAGGTGACAACCGTATGCGTTATGCCATCAGCGACAGTCCGCTCGGCCCCTGGAAGTCAATGGGCATCTACATGGAGCCTACCGACAGTTACACCAACCACGGCTCCATCGTGCAATACAAAGGAGAATGGTTCGCCTTCTATCACAACAGCGCCCTGTCCAACCACGACTGGCTGCGCTCCATCTGCGTAGACCGGCTCTATCACAATGAGGACGGGACGATTCGGATGGTGGAGCAGAGGAAGTGAGCGGGAAAAAGAAAGCTTTCAAGCACCCATAGCCTAAAATGAGTAATACAAATAATATCAACAACATCATCACCCCGATAAATTATCATCCAAGAAAAAAGAATCCGCGTTCATCCGCGTAATCCGCGCCTAAAAGATTGCTTGCATCGCGCAGCCAATTCATAATTCAAAATTTAAAATTCATAATTCAAAATGACTCATCTAATCCACCTCTTCCTGTTATCAGCAGCATTCTCCCTGCCGGCAATTGCACAGGAAACGACCAAAGAAGTAAAGACCGTCAGCGTAACTAACGTCGATTCCGAGACTTCGGTTCACCACGCCTCTCTTGGCACTTCGGTTCACCACGCCTCTCTCGGTACTTCGGTTCATCACGCCTCCTCCGGCAGTTCAGTTCATCACGCCCCCTCCGGCGCCTCAGTTCACGTCCCCTTCCCCGGCACCAAAAGCAAGTGGCACGAAGGCGACCGCTACGACTTCAAGTTCGAGGGACGTGACGCCATCGTCGTCGCCCCCCTCAAAGCCGCCCCGGGCAATCCGTGGATATGGCGTCCTGCCTTCTTCGACGCCTTCTCCAACGCCGACAAAGCCCTGCTCGAGAGAGGCTTCCACGTAGCCTACCTCGACGTCACGAACGACTACGCCAGCCCCCGCTCCATCAAACTGGGCAACAGTTTCTACAAAGAAATGGTCGAAAACCACCACCTCTCCTCCAAAGTCGTAATGGAAGGCCTCAGCCGCGGCGGACTCTACTCCCTCATCTGGGCTTCCCGCAACCCCAACAGCATCGCCTGCCTCTACCTCGACGCCCCCCTTTGCGACGTATTCACCTGCCTGAAGAAACTCCATAAAAGATCCTGGGAAACCCTGCTGAAGGAATGGGAACTGACCGAAGAAACCCTCGACCGCTTCGACGGCAACCCGATAGACAACCTGGAACCGTTGGCCAAAGCCGGCGTCCCCATCATCAGCGTCTGCGGCGACGCCGACCTCAGCGTCCCCATCGAAGAGAACATGCTTGTAGTACGCAACCGCTACCAAGCCCTGGGCGGAACAGTGGAACTGATTATAAAACCCGGCTGCGGTCACCATCCGCACGGCCTCGAAGACCCGCAACCCATAGTGGAGTTTATCGTGAGCCATCAGCCGGAAGCGAAGAAGTAGTAACGAGACTTGAACACGGAAGCACAGAGTTCTTTTCTTTTATTGAACACAGAGGCACGGAGACACAGAGATACAGAGTTTTCTTTCTCTGCGACGTAGTCGCCCCCTCTCTGTGTACTCTTATTAAGGTTCTCTTCTTAATAGAAAAAGAAAACTCTGTGTCTCCGTGCCTCTGTGTTCAATAAAAGAACTCTGTGCTTCTGCATTCAAGCATAAATTCTTATTATTACTCTCCAGCCTCACTCAATATAAAGATAATCATAGTGCACCACCGCCCTCTTTCCATGCTTGCCCATCGCCTCCAGCGCCTGCCTGGAGTCACAATTAGCCTTTCCTACCCCTATAGGATTCCCCTTAAAGTCGACAATCCGCACAATATCATCCTTCTCGAACTCTCCTTCAATAGCGGTGATACCAATAGGCAGGATACTGACCGCCTTATCAGAATTCAACACCTCAGTGGCGCACTGATTAATATGCAATTCCCCCTTAGCAAACCCTTCACTATGCGCAATCCACTTCTTAACACTGGATACCGGATCGGCAGAAGGAACGAAACGCGTGCATAGCGTATCTTCCGCATGTTGTATCAAATCGACCAGAATATTATCCCGCTTGCCGTTAGCAATAACAACCGTGATACCCTCATCCGCCACCTTGCGGGCAATGTTAGTCTTGGTTAGCATACCACCGCGCCCGAAGTCCGACTTGGAAGTTTGAATGTACGACGAGAGGTCCTTACCCTGTTCTATCTCACGAATCACCTCCGAAGCAGGGTCAGACGGCACACCATTATATATACCATCAATATTACTGAGAATAATCAGCGCCTGCGCATCCATCATAGAAGCAATCAATCCGGACAATTCGTCATTATCCGTAAACATCAGCTCGCTTACGGAGATAGTATCGTTCTCATTAACAATAGGGATAACACCATTCTCAAGCATCACCGTCATGCAATTCTTCTGGTTGAGGTAGTGCCGGCGGGTGGCGAAGTTCTCTTTCATGGTCAGCACCTGTCCCACAGGGATGCCATGCTCCCGGAACAGTTCGTAATACCGGTTGATAAGTTTTGCCTGCCCCACGGCAGAGAAAAGTTGGCGTTGGTCTACACTGTCCAGCTTCTTGGCGGGGTGCACTTCACTGCGTCCGGACGCTACAGCCCCGGATGAAATGAGGATGATTTCTACTCCCGCCTTATGCAGTTCGGCTATCTGGTCTACCAGGGCAGACATACGCGTCACGTCCAGAGTGCCGTCGCGACGTGTCAATACGTTGCTGCCTACCTTGACGGCAATTCTCGAAAATGATTGATTCATCTGTTGTTGTATTGTTCTTTTGTAGTTTTAAAGGAAGGACCGTATGTGGTTTTAAAGGAGGAATTATTCTTCATCGCCCCCTTTACCGCGCTCACGTATTATCTCCATAACACCTTCGTACTGTTCTTCACTGACAAGGATTGTTACATCCGGCGCTATATAAGGGGCAATGGTACCCATGAGACCATCTTTAATGATAGTTGCTATACCACTGTTTTCGAGTAATCCTTTAACAAGTTCGGCCTCCCACGGCGAACCTTTAAACACTTCAACTGTACGACTATTGTCTGTTGCTTTCATAATGGTATGAATTAGTATGTTTCTGTATTACAAATATAACAAGTATTTCGGAGAAAAGATTCGTTTTGTTGCTTAAGTTTAGTGATATATGCGAATCAGGAGTATCGGCTTTAACTCCTTAACTACTAACGAAGTGATAACTACTTTAACTCCTGAAGTATAATAATGCAGGCTAACTCCTTAAGCACGAATTATAATTCAATTCGCTGTACACTCACTTCCTGATTCAGAAACGTAGAAGCCGACTCGATAAACTTATCCTCCGCCTCGGTAGTGTAATAAGTACAGTTTCCCCCTTTGGTACACTTCCTGTCCATCTCCGGGTGGCGGTGCAGATAGTCCTTCAGGCTATCCGCCACCAGTTCTCCCTGGGCTACTGTAGTTATATTCTCCGGCATATACTTCTGTATCTTGGGTAGCAGCAAGGGGTAATGCGTACAACCGAGTATAACGGTATCTATAAGCTCGTCTTTAGCAAGAAGTTCGTCTATGTATTTACGGACGAAGTAGTCCGTCCCATCTCCTTCCGCCTCATTGTTCTCGACAAGCGGCACCCATAGCGGGCACGCCTCTCCGTGTACCCGGATATCCGGGAAAAGTTTATGTATCTCCAGCGGATAAGACTCTGACTTGATGGTTCCCGCCGTGGCAAGTACCCCTACATGACGGCTGGACGTAATCGTATCAATGCATTCCACCGTGGGACGGATAACGCCCAGTACACGCCGTGTGGGGTCCATATTCGGCAAATCGTTAGTTTGTACACTACGCAACGCTTTGGCCGACGCTGTATTACAGGCGAGGATTACAAGGTGGCAGCCCATTTCGAATAGTTTGGTTACCGCCTGCAAGGTAAATTCATATACAATTTCAAAGGAGCGCGTACCGTAGGGCGTGCGGGCATTATCTCCTAAATAGATATAATCGTATTGAGGTAAAGCCTTCCGTATTTTGCTCAGGATGGTCAATCCACCGTATCCTGAATCGAATACGCCGATAGGGCCGGGAGTAGTTGGTAATTGTTGTTTCATGATAAAATCTATACGTACACTCTGCAAATGTACATGAAATCATCCGTATTTTATACCGGTTGAATAACAAACTTTCAGCTCACCCTGAATTTCCGGTGCACAAGTTACACCGCATGAGTCAAATCTCCCTTTCTCAATACTGTTCGAATTACTTAGTAGTAGTGTCCCAACTACTACTAACCTGCATTATTCCTACTGTAGGAGTTAGAGGAGTTATCACTTCGTTAGCCTGCATTATTCATAAGTGTCTTGTCATAAATGAGAATTTATGTTTGAACACAGAGTCACCGCTAAATTCTCATTTATAGTACAAATAATTATTACGAAGCACTTACACTATGAATAATGTAGGTTAGGAATTGCAGTCCAAAACTCCAACTCAAAACACCTCCATAAAGTTGAAAATCGATTTTTATCTGCCATCTGCCACCTTTTTGCCAGTATCTATCTGATAATAAACAAATTAGAGCGTTGCAGATACCCGTTGCAGATGTGTTGCAGATACCTTATCTGCCACACATCTGCAACACATCTCCCATCTATCTCCCATCCTGCATCATCCTGCATCATCCTGCACCGAGCAGGCATATATCCTGCACCGGACAGGGCGCGATTTTAGTTTCATCGCAATGAAACTGTTTGTTCCAATGCAATGAAACCTTTAGTTCCATCGCAATGAAACTAAAAGTTTCAACCTGCTGAAACTAAATGTATCGCTTGTTGGAACCAAAGGTATCACTTGTTGGAACTAAAGGCATTACCTATCGGAACTAAAGGTATCGCTTGTTGAAAGGCACCGCAACTCCAAGACCTTAGTTAGTCTGCATTATTCATACTGCAGGAGTTAGAGGAAGAAAAAAAGGCATGGACTGCATAATACTGTCCACGCCTTTCTCAATCCAAAAACAACAATTATATATTTTTCTACTTGATGCCTAATTGGGTTTTTACCTTAGCAGTAACATCCACACTTTCCGATCCAATATAAGGTATCGGAGTACGAGCCATATCAAAAACATAAGTTACACCTTCTGCTTTGCCCACTGCCTGGATAGCATCATCCAATTTCTGGTAGATAGGAGCCATAGCATCTTGCTGTGCTTTCTGCATAGATTGAGAAGCATCCTGCTGGAACTGTTGTTGCCTTTGAGCCATGTCCTCCAATTCTTTCTGACGTCTTTCTGCAATATTTCTCGGCAGAGAGTCGGCCTGTTGCTGGAAATCCTGCAACTTTTTATTAAACTCTTCCTGAGAACGTTGTATCTCTTCTACATACTGCTTAGACATAGCTTCGAGATCGGCTTGTGCTTTTGTGTATTCAGGCATTGCAATAATAACCTCCTGAGAGTTCATGTGAGCAAATTTCTGAGCCATCGCTCCCAAAGGAAGAGCGAACATTACTACGAGTAGTGCGATTTTCTTTAGCATAACATTTATTGTTTATTTTAATAATTAGTCATTGTATTTGTACAAATATAGCGCAAATAAAGAAGTAATACAAATAAGAGTACTTTTTGATTGCTGAAGCATATCTTCTATATTTGCGGGACAAATGTATGAAATTAATTTGAATATCCTAACTTTGAGAGCACTTCATTGCTTATATCAATTTGCGGGGAAGCAAAAATGATACTTGATGCGGATGCCCGGTCGACCACCATAGAATAACCTTTCTGCTCGGATATCTCCTTAACTGCATTATAAATCTCATCCTGAATGGGTTGCATCAAGCTCTCACGCTTCTTGAACAACTCTCCTTCGGGGCCGAAATACTGGCGACGCAGTTCGGCTGCTTCTTTTTCCTTAGTGACAATCGCTTCCTCTTTCTTCCCTTTTTGTTCTTCGGAAAGGAATACGGCTTCCGATTGATAATTCGTGTACAATGTTTTGGCTTCTTCGGCAACTTTCTCGACTTCACTTTGCCATTTCTTAGAAGCCTGGTTCAACTGTTCGTTCGCACGTTCGTAAGCAGGGATATTTTTCAGGATATACTCCATATCTATTAACGCATACTTTTGTGCATTAGCTGTCATGCCTGCGGCAAACAGCAAGATTATTAACAAGACAGACTTTCTCATAATGCTTCGTTTTTTTTGTTATACATTAGAATTCTTGTCCCAAAATAAAGTGGAACTGACTGCCACCATATTGTGTAGCACCAAATACTTTGTCGAAACCATAAGCCCAGTCGATACCCATCATACCAATCATCGGCAAGAAGATACGCACACCAATACCGGCAGAACGTTTCAATTCAAACGGATTGAATTTACTTACATTATGCCATGCGTTACCGGCTTCTACAAAGCCCAACGCATAAATACTGGTACTTGTTTCCAACATCAGCGGATATCTTAATTCAAGTCCAAGACGAGTGTAAGCGTAACCTTCTTCACCATACGGGGTTAACGAACTGTTTTCATAACCACGAAGGGCGATACTTTCGGTAGCATAACTGGAATAACCGGTCATACCGTCACCACCTACGTCAAATGTCTCGAACGGAGATTTTTTATACTGGTTATAGTGCCCCAACAAACCAAATTCTACGCGTCCCATCAATACAGGCGTACGTGAAACGGACATCGGATCCATCAACGGGATATACACCTTTGATTTGAATTTCCACTTGTGATATTCAATCCACTTGTGCATCTTGTTCATGTCTTCCTGCCTATTGGTATTGTATTTACTGTAATCAGTCCCGTCAAACAAAGAGTAAGGCGGAGTAAGCTGTACCGACAGCGAGAACTCGGAACCCGAACGGGGATAAATAGGATTATCAATGGAGCTGCGTGATAATGTCAAATTCAAACTGAAGTTGTTGCAATTTCCGTCTGTCACGGGGAAGTACCGCCAATCGCTCAGGATATAGCGTTGAAATGACAACTCGGCTGTGAATTGGAAATAGTCATCCGGCCAATTCAAACGTTTACCGAACATGGCAGCCGCACCATACATCTGGATTGACTTGTCGGGGTCGTAATAGTTTTCATAGCTATTGTAATTGCCGTAATTATACATTCCATAACCATACATACCACTATAATAGCTATTATAATAGTTGTTCATGTATGCTGAATTGTAGTAATTGTTACTAATATCCGTCTGTACAGAGTAGAACGCCGACAGGGAGAACGCATTCGGACGTTTACCGCCAAACCACGGATCATAGAATGAAATACTATAGGATTGGTAATATTTAGCATTGGTTTGTCCGCTGACTGTCAAAGTCTGACCGTCACCTTGCGGTAAGATACCGCGATAGTTATCACCCGGATGCAACAAGTTGGCAAGCGAGAAGTTCGTAAATTTCAGACTCAACTTACCGATGATACCGGTTTGTCCCCAACCTGCAGAGAATTCTACCTGGTCGTTAGCCTTGGATACTAAGTCATAACCAATATCTACCGTACCATCTTCCGGCCTTGGTTGTATATCGGGTTTGATTTGTTCCGGGTCAAAATGTCCCATCTGTTGCATTTCACGCATAGAACGCATCAAGTCCTCACGACTGAACAAATCACCCGGACGGGTACGGAGTTCACGACGTACTACATTCTCATACAAACGGTCATTACCGTTGATAGTTATTTTATTAATGGTAGCTTGACGGCCCTCAAAGATACGCATCTCCAGGTCAATAGAATCACCTACTATATTTACCTCAACCGGATCAAGACTATAGAACAGATAACCATTATTATAATAAAGATTACCGATAGCGTCATCATCCGAGGTAGTGCGCTCTTCCAGCAACTTCTGGTTGTACACATCGCCTCTCTTCATGCGGAGCATAAAGTTTAGCTGTTCGGAAGGATATAGCGTATTTCCTACCCACGTAACATTACGAAGATAATATTTCTGTCCTTCTTCTATCTGCATAAAGATATCTACAGTGCGGTCATCATAGGGCTTAATGCTGTCTGCCACAATCATGGCATCACGATAGCCCAATTCATTGTACTTGTCAAGAATCAATTGTTTATCAGCCTCGAAATTTTCTTCTACAAACTTCTTAGTACGGAAAATATTGAGCAACTTATTTTTTTCGTTGGTCTTCTTCATGATTCGCTTCAACTTTTTAGTCTTGAGAGTTTCATTACCAACGATTGTAATTTGATGCACTTTTACTTTCTCTTTCTTGTCGATGTTGATATCAACGATCACTTGGTTTTCATTGGACACATCATCCTTCTGCGAAATGATAACTTCCGCATTCTTAAAACCTTTATCATCGAAATAACGCTTAATCAACGTTTTGGCGCGGTCAATAAGGTTCGGGGTAATCTGGTTGCCCTTTATCAATCCAACCCTACTCTCCAAATCTTCGCGTTCCGATTTCTTCACGCCGAAATAACGGATATCCGATACGCGCGGGCGTTGGGTCAGGTGGATAGTTAACCAAATTCGGTCTTTTTCTATCTTGTCCGCAGTAATCTGGACATTGGAGAACAATCCATGACGCCAATAACGTCTACAAGCTTGAGTGATTTCATCACCCGGTATTGTAATCGTTTGTCCGACAGACAATCCGGATAAACCAATGAGTATATAATCCTCATAGTTCTTGACTCCTTCTACTTTGATTTCTGCAATTTCATACTTCTTGGGTGATCCCGAATAGAGGATAACCGGTTTTGGTGCGTCATTCGTGTCATTAGCTTCTTGAGCCACACTTGTCAATACGCAACCGAAAAGGCAGAAAAGCGCTGTGAGTATAGAGAAAATACGATAGTGCATTTATGTTTTTGATTAAATATGTTTGAGTTTAATTAATTTGCTCACTGATTTTGCCAAATCTGCGCTCCCGTTTCTGGTAGTCGTAGATAGCTTTGCAGAATTCTTCTTCCCGGAATTCCGGCCAATAGGTTTCACTAAAATAGAGTTCCGAATAAGCACATTGCCAAAGCAGGTAATTACTTAACCGGACTTCTCCACCGGTACGTATCAATAGATCCGGATCTGACATAAAGCTGGTAGACAGGTGTTTTGCTATTAAATCACAATCGATTTGTTCGGGTGTCAACTCACCTTCCTTCACCAAAGCAGCTATTTGCCGGACGGTTTCCGTAATTTCCCAGCGGGAAGAGTAACTGAGTGCAAGAACCAGGCACATACCTGTATTATAAGAAGTATGTTCAACGCATTTATACAGGCGTTCCTGTACGTTCGCAGGCAGTTTATCTATATCTCCGATAATCCGGAAACTTATATTGTTCTTCATGAAAATATCTTCTTCGATAGATTCGATAAGGAGTCCCATCAAAGCTGTCACTTCATCCGTAGGACGATTCCAGTTTTCGGTTGAGAACGTATATAGAGTCAGATACTTAACACCCAACCTGGCAGCTTCTTCAGCAACTAAATGCACAGTTTCAGCACCGACCTGGTGACCATAACTGCGTTCATGTCCACGCTGTTTTGCCCACCGACCATTACCGTCCATGATAATTGCCACATGTTGGGGTATCCGGCTCAAATCAATTAGTTCTTTATATTGCATCTTTTTAGTTGTTACATTCCTTACATCTTGGAAACAAGTCATAAGTAACAAAAAAGACTGTAAACGAGTAACTGTCTTTGTTCTTCCAACCTTTTCCTTTTATCTGGTACGGATCTTCCAGTTGCAAGCCTTTTTTTTGAGTGACGTCTAACCGATCACTGAGGCTGAACCGCGTCGTAAACTCGCATCCTATATTGATACGCGGGGCTACTTTATACTTCACACCTACTCCCACAGGGAGATTTACTGTGAAGACCGTCGCTGAGCATTTCGGGGCAAATGTAAAACCCAATCCCCCTAACACATAAGGTGTAAACCGACGGTCACCCCGGTACGAATTACCGATACCATATCCAAAAAAATTATATTCAAACTGTGCTCCTAAATCAAAAACGACCCGTTTAAAAGCGGCGTATTCTTCATTAGGATACATGTTTTTAAAGCTTCTCGTATCACCGGAAATGACTCCGGCTACCAAATTGCTTTTTATTGCCATGCGAGGATTCAATAAATACCGGGCAACAAAACCTCCCGCTATTCCGGTGTCTTTAAAAGGGCTACTGTTATTGGCATCACCCATATAAAAACTACCACCAATGGCTCCTCCCATTTCCCATGTATATTCTTCCTGCGCAGTAATGCAGCAGAACGGGAACATGAGTAAGCAAAACCCTATCCTTATATTTCTTGTAATAGTCATACCGTTTTCTTGTTACTCCTTATATTATATAAGGAAACGGGAAATTGACTATTTTATTATTGCCTTTCGAATCCCAGCTTATTCAGACGGGCACACCATACTTCACCGGTGTTCCATACAATCCGAATATAGTGTTCGTTATCAATGGTCAGAGAATAGTCTCCCTTACCTTCAAACACATTCTCTTCTTTGATAATCTCCGTATCATTTTCACCATTCTCCACTACTTTTACTATTGGATAACGGAACTTCCCTTCTGATTTATACCATGCAAGACCTACGATAGAGGAGTAGATAGTATCAAACTCACCTCCCATCACATAGAACATGTCTCCATAATACATAATTGACGGATTACGCATACCCGGACAAGGAATCGCTGCACCTTCGCTCATGTCAACCCAACTTAGTCCATCCATTGTGAACCAAGGAGCTGTTACATCGCTTGCTTCAGGCGTATTACCCACTACTACAACCTGTTCAATTCCATTTGCATTAGTGAAAACCGTGGAATATATATCTTCTATTGGGAAATTGGCAGGAATAGGTTCTTCTCCTTTTACCCATTCCGTTCCTTCAATACTTTTTGTGCAGAAATGGTTATTACCCTCTTTGACAAAAATGCCTGCAAGCGCTTTGGGACTTCCCGTTACATTGTCTTCAGGAATACCTGCAACGAATGTAACCATTTGCATTCCCTGCATGTCCATTTCCTGCCAGTCAGTTCCATTGGCAGAATACAATGCCTTTCCACTCTCTGTAGTGAGATATAATTGGTTATCGAAGTTAATAAGGGAAGTTAGTTTGGCGTCAGCGGGAAGTCCGTTAACAGTAACATGATCCCATTGAAGTACCGACGGATTTGATATAGAGCTACGGTAAGCTGTTGTCGGAGATGTATAGACATATAAATCTTCGTTCAGAATGACAGATCTTGGCTTTCCGGTGACAGGAGACACGGGTAATGATTCCATCTCATGCCAGATTAGAGAATCCGGATCCTGCTTGTGAACATTTACCTGGATTGTATAAATACGAATGGTAATGCCATCAAGCGCATGCACTTTCAGTTGGATGGGTTCACTCAGGTTTACAGAATCCGCCATATTGAATATTGTATCGTTCAAACCGGAAGTTATTGCTAATCCGGAGTGTTCAATTGTCTTAATCAATATGCGGTCTATAATACTATCAGCACCAACAGGAAGAGAGTCGACATTATAGATGTAGTTTCTTAGTTGGTCAATCGTAAACTTGTAATCTTTGCCATAAATTGTGTCAAGGACAAAAGAACGTATCGTTGCATCAGAGCTGTATTCATAATTATTATCTGAGTCAAGGCACGAACTAACGGCAACTGACACAAGAAGAATACCCATGATCACGGATAAAAACTTTATTCTCATTTTCTAAAAATAGTGTTTATTTACAAGTTGCAAAAATAGGAACATTTTTCTCTATAATCAGCATTACAGGGAAGTTTTATATTAAATTATAGATAATCCACCCGTTTTTTCAGATAAAGAAGCATCAATATGAAGCAATTCACACTGTTTCGTTGCTCTGTAATGCAGAAAACTCCTTCCGAAAGACCGTTCGCCGACATAACTAATTTTATCGCTCATTTTAGGTGCTTTAACACCGGAAGCCAACAATACCGGGCTTTTTTCAATAAACACTTCATCCCATAAATCGGAATCAATGAATGATTGCAACAGAGTACTCCCCCCTTCTACTAAAAGCGATTGCAAGCCACGCTCATACAAAATCTGCATTATTTGCGGTAATATATCCTGCTGAAAATCTATCCGGAGGTATTCCACATTAGGAAGTCCTGCGTGAGGTTGTGCTGTAAAAACAAAGGTCGGTACGTTTCCGTCAAACAAGTGCAGGGTAGGAAGCAGGCGTTGTTTCCGGTCTAACACGATGCGTACCGGAGAAGCGCCGTACCAGTTGCGCACAGTCAGGGAAGGGTTATCCAGTTCCGCCGTGTGTGTACCTACAAGAATTGCGGCGTGTTCCGACCGTTTTTTGTGAACCAACATAGATGTCAGTGGTGTGGAAAGCATGACAGGGCTTCCACTGTTGCGACACAAGTCAATGAATCCATCCGCGGATTCTGCCCATTTTAAGGTTATATAAGGCCGGTGAAAAGTGTGGAAGGTAACAAAACGTCTGATCAGACACCGGCATTCCTCTTCCAGAATTCCAACTGAAACGTCCCTGCCTACATCTTTAAGCTTCTGTATACCCCTTCCTGCCACTTCGGGAAAAGGGTCCCGGCAACCAATCACAATACGGGGAATCTGTTTTTCAATAATCAGGTCAGCACATGGCGGTGTCTTTCCATAATGAGAACACGGTTCCAAAGTGACGTAAATCGTAGAACGTTTCAGCAGCGATGCATCTTTTACGGAACGGATAGCGTTAACTTCAGCATGGGCTTCTCCGTAACGCACATGATACCCTTCGCCGATAATTTTGCCATCACATACAATGACCGCTCCAACCATCGGGTTGGGAGCCACACTGCAAAGTCCGTTCTGCGCTAACTGTATACAGCGCCACATGTATTTTTCTTCTTCCATACTATTTCCTTATTCTCGGATAATTCTTATTTTTGCACTCCAAAAAGTCCATTATGAATATTTCCGCTTCTTATATCCGTCAACAATTGCAAGGTTGCTACCCTCCGCAGGAAGCCGGTAATTTGTCCAGGCTCATCTGCTGTGAGGTATTGGGGCAACAGTCTGTGGATTATTATCTGGGCAAAGATATAACTTTATCATTAAATGAAGAACAAGAATTAAAGAGCATTCTTGACCGCTTATGCAATTTTGAGCCAATACAATATATCATGGGGACTGCCCATTTCCTGGGAAGAACTTTTCGTGTAACACCCGAAGTACTTATCCCCCGTCCGGAAACAGAAGAATTGGTGGAACTTATGCTGGGGGAACTTTCTTCCGCCCCCTCTATTTTGGACATTGGCACCGGTAGCGGTTGTATTGCCGTTACTCTGGCAAAAGAATTATCCGAAGCGCAGGTAACCGCCTGGGATGTATCCGACAGTGCGCTCTCCGTAGCAATTGCTAATAGCGTAGCCTTACAGGCATCCGTCCGTTTTGAGCAACGTGATGTCTTAACTTATATTCCCGATGCAACAGAGCATTATGATGTAATTGTAAGCAATCCTCCTTATATAAAGGAGGCTGAAAGACAAGATATGGAAAGAAATGTATTGGATTGGGAACCTTCTTTGGCGTTATTTGTTCCTGATACAGACCCTTTGCGTTTTTACCGTTGTATAGCCGCATTAGGAACTGAGATGTTGGTATCCGGCGGAAAACTTTATTTTGAGATTAACCGTGCTTTTGGAGAAGATATTGTATCCCTGTTACATGAATTGAAATACCGGGATATTCGTCTCCAAAAAGACATTTCACATAACAATCGATTTGTAATTGCTGTAAAATGACAAATATAACAGAGGCGGAAGCCTTAAGTAGAGTTGCGGCATATTGTTCTCTGGCAGAACATTGCCGTTCTGAAATATCCGAAAAGCTACAACGTTGGGGATTGCCTTATGATGCTGTCAACCGTATTTTAACGCATCTTGAAGTAGAGAAGTATATTGATGAAGAACGCTTTTGCCGTGCTTTTGTCAATGATAAGTATCGTTTTGCCAAATGGGGAAAGGTCAAGATTGCCCAAGCGCTTCAACTCAAGAAAATTCCTTATAATGTATGTCGACACTTTCTAAATGAAATTGACGATGAAGAATACCTTTCTATCTTAACAGGCTTATTAAATACAAAACGGAAAAGCATCCATGCGGAAAACGAATATGAACTAAACGTTAAATTGATACGTTTCGCCTTGAGCCGTGGTTTCGAAATGAAAGATATCCGCCAGTGTGTACAACTTTCCGACGAAAAAGACTTCTTTGACTGAAAAATTCCGTAATTCTTTTTTTTATTCTCATTCTGTTTCCGTATTTTTGTGCCATATTTACTATAAAATAGCTAATTTAGTTATGAGAACTTTAGAAAAACTGTTCGCAGAGAAATTGCTGAAGATAAAAGCGATTAAACTACAACCGGCAAACCCGTTTACATGGGCTTCAGGCTGGAAATCTCCTTTTTATTGCGACAATCGTAAAACCCTCTCCTATCCTTCTTTGCGTAATTTTGTCAAGATTGAAATCACCCGTTTAATATCAGAACGTTTCGGGCAGGTTGATGCTATTGCCGGTGTAGCTACAGGAGCGATACCACAAGGAGCATTGGTTGCCGATGCGCTGAACCTGCCATTCGTGTATGTACGTGCCACTCCGAAAGACCACGGATTGGAAAACCTGATTGAAGGCGAACTTCGTCCGGGTATGAAAGTTGTAGTTGTTGAAGATTTGATTTCCACAGGCGGAAGCAGTCTGAAAGCGGTAGAAGCTATTCGTCGCGACGGATGCGAAGTTATCGGTATGGTAGCTGCTTATACTTATGGATTTCCGGTTGCGGAAAAAGCATTCAAGGACGCAAAAGTACCTTTGGTGACATTAACAAACTATGAGGCGGTTTTGGATGTTGCGCTTCGTACGGGATATATTGAAGAAGACGACATAAAGACTCTGAACGAGTGGCGTAAAGATCCTGCACATTGGGATGCAGGAAAATAATAGTTGTTTTTTCTGTAGATAAAAATAGGATGAAAGGGCCATTCGGATAATTCTGTCCGGATAGTTCTTTTTGTCTTTTAAATAGGATTTAAAATATGACTAAATTTGAAAGTAGCGTAAAGACCATATCTGCCCCTCAGGAAGCCGTTTATGAGAAACTTTCCGACTTGAATAATCTGGAGAAGTTCAAAGAAAGCTTACCGGAGGATAAAGTGAAGAACTTGAGTTTTGATTCGGAGAGTCTGACGGTAGAGGTTGCCCCGGTGGGTAAGATAACGTTGAATATTGTAGAGAAAGAACCTTGCAAAAGCATTAAATTCGCTACCACCACTTCACCGTTGCCATTTAACTTGTGGATACAATTAGTACCGGTAACCGAAAACGAATGTAAGATGAAGTTAACCATCGGTATGGAATTAAATCCTTTTATGAAAGCTATGGTACAGAAACCTTTGCAGGAAGGACTGGAGAAGATGGCGGATATGTTATCAATTATACCATATTAACATTAATCACTAATCACTAAATAAATGAAACTTTGGGAGAAATCCGTCCAAGTGAATAAAGATATAGAGCGTTTTACGGTGGGACGTGACCGTGAAATGGACCTTTATCTGGCAAAGCATGACGTACTGGGTTCTATGGCCCACATAACAATGCTTGAAAGTATCGGGCTGTTGACGAAAGAAGAACTGGTTTTGCTGCTTAATGAACTAAAAAACATCTATGCGACGGCTGAAAAAGGCGAATTTGCGATAGAAGAAGGAGTGGAAGATGTACACTCTCAAGTAGAGTTGATGCTGACCCGCAAATTAGGTGATATAGGAAAAAAAATACATAGCGGCCGTTCCCGCAATGACCAGGTATTGCTTGATTTAAAACTCTTCACGCGTACGCAGATAAGAGAAATTGCCGAAGCAGTAGAGCAACTGTTTCATGTGTTGGTATGCCAAAGTGAACGTTATAAACATGTACTAATACCGGGCTATACCCATTTACAGATAGCTATGCCCTCTTCTTTCGGTTTATGGTTTGGGGCGTATGCCGAAAGCCTCGTCGACGATATGCTTTTCTTGCAGGCGGCATTCAAGATGTGTAACCGCAATCCGTTAGGATCGGCTGCCGGATACGGCTCTTCATTTCCGTTGAATCGTACGATGACGACCGAGTTATTGGGTTTTGACTCCTTAAACTATAATGTAGTCTACGCACAAATGGGACGTGGCAAAATGGAACGTAACGTTGCTTTTGCTCTGGCAAGCATTGCTGGCACCATATCCAAGCTGGCATTTGACGCTTGCATGTTCAATAGTCAAAACTTCAGTTTCGTTAAGTTACCGGACGATTGCACTACCGGTTCAAGCATCATGCCTCATAAGAAGAACCCTGATGTGTTTGAACTGACACGTGCTAAATGTAACAAGCTGCAATCTCTGCCACAGCAAATCATGATGATTGCCAATAACCTGCCGTCCGGCTATTTCCGCGACTTGCAGATTATTAAGGAAGTCTTCCTGCCCGCCTTTCAGGAACTGAAAGATTGTCTGGATATGACTACTTATATCATGAATGAAATCAAAGTGAATGAGCATATCCTTGACGACAACAAATACCTGCTTATTTTCAGTGTAGAAGAAGTAAATCGTCTGGTACGTGAAGGCATGCCTTTCCGTGATGCATATAAAAAAGTGGGACTGGATATTGAAAAAGGGCAATTTTCGCATAACAAAGAAGTGCATCACACGCACGAAGGAAGTATAGGTAATCTCTGCAATGATGAAATCTCCATACTGATGCAACAAGTTGTGGACGGATTTAACTTTCAGGGGATGGAAATTGCCGAAAAGAATTTGCTCGGACGATAGATAAGTAATACGTGGTAGTATGCGGAAATGTTCTATTATTATGGGGATGATTGGCTGGCTCTGCGTCTCCGGTTGTGAAGATTCTTATGAATCGAACATTCCTTCTGTATCTTTCTACTTTTCATGCGATCTTTCTCAGGCACGTTATTATAAGATTAAGACTCCTGGTCAATTTCTGAAAGTAGATAAAAATATCAATGGACTACCGGTTGGTTATGCCGGATTATTAATCGGTCAATCCGTTTTTTCAGCGGGTGGTGAATATATTGCTTATGATGCCGCTTGTCCGGTAGAAGCCAGTCGCCATGTTTCGGTAGAAGTTCAGGAAGACGGTTTTGGTACTGCCCAATGTCCTAAATGTCATGCGACCTTTGGGCTTAGTGCTAATGGAAGTCGCAATGATGGCAAAGGGAAAGAGTCTTTGAGGATTTACAAGGTTACAGTTGTTTCCGATAACACTTTGCAGGTTAGCAACTGATAAAGTTCAACTTTTCCTTGTAAAAAACTTGGCTGTAACGGAGAAACTCCTTATCTTTGCACCCGTTCTCCAAAAAAACCTGCGGAAATAGCTCAGTTGGTAGAGCATAACCTTGCCAAGGTTAGGGTCGCGAGTTCGAGTCTCGTTTTCCGCTCTCCTCTACAGGATGCTCGAATGGTGGAATGGTAGACACGAAGGACTTAAAATCCTTTGGCCATTGCGGCTGTGCGGGTTCAAGTCCCGCTTCGAGTACAATGCATCCTTTGTAAATCCCTGTAAATTAAAAGCTTACAGGGATTTTATGTTTTTATTACGGGCATATTACGGGCAAAAATTGAAATTAACCCATTCTTCACGCGTGTTATGACTGAGGAAAAACCTTCCAATAGGTAGGGGCTACGCTACGGAACGCCGCCTCGGCTATTCTTCCACTCAATAGTACATTTACACTATCCAGTTTCTGCTGGGGAGAGTTTCTACAGATGAAAGCGACGTTTCAGTTACGCTTGTTTATCGCTTGATTTCTCAATTCCACGCACACGTGTTTTAACGAATCAGATTCTTTAGTTCTCTTTGCGCACGTGTGTGTACGCACGTGTAGGCCTCGGATAATTCGGGTATCTTTGCGGTTGTATGCGTATAGAATGCTACGTTACATTTTCCCTTTTGCGTATGCAGGCGCACATGCACACATGAACACCTGATTTAATTGATTTAATAACGCTTTAAACAGAAGAGTCACTTTCTATGTACCTCGATAACTTTGCCCAAATGATAGACTATCGTCCAGAACGCATATAGGTTACAACGGATCAAGTGAGGTTCAAAAGAATACCCGACGACTTCTACTATGGCAGTATCACGTTCTTTTGCATATCCGACTGCCAATGCCAGAAACTTGTACCTCCTCGGCATGAATGGGAAGTTACCGTTATTGTAGTCATCAATGAAATAGTCTTTATCCGGTTCTGTAATTTCGGGATTGAGTATGTATTTACCCTTTTCATCTTTCAACAAATAGCGGTTTGCAGTAATACCCTCTTTAATTTCTCTGTATTCAACTTTCTTTGTGCCGGCAATAATCTCATCAAAATAGACCTGTTTGATAGGCAGGTAAAGTGTTTCTTCTTTATTCATAATTACTATGTATTAGTCCGTAAATATATGAAATAAGCCCGGTATTGTTGGTACCGGGCACACTGTTTAAACTCTCTTTCTGATACTCGCTACTTCGGCAGTACCAATGATAACGCCTAACACTTCAAAACAGTCAGACAGCCCGCAAAAGAACTTATCATACTCATCTTGTAGCTTCATCCCTGCATGTTCTTTGAATACTTCGTATTGATCTGCGAAATCGTTTCCGCACTTTGATAATGTTTCTACTATCAGCTTTAATTCTACTGTCTGCATGGCTTAAATCTCCTTATAATTACTTTCTACAGATGTGACTTCAATAAAGTGACTTATAACTTTCATCAGTTCTACATCGAATTTGTTATAGACATCCCAAAATCCGGGAAATGTTTCATCCATGTCTGTGCTATAACGGTGATATACCACCTTTACAACGTTCTCATAAATATCACTAAGACGGGCACGGTAAAGCAGCAATGCTTTAGTTTTCTCGCTTATCTTAACACTTTCTACATTATTAGCGCAATCATCATTTAATTTCAATTCTCTATTCATAAAACATGTTCAGTTTACGGCCGGCAGTATACACCATTACCAGCCCGATTATATTACTCAAACAAAATTCACTGTTAGTAGCCAGTAGCAGGATGATACCCACTACCAGCATGACAATATAAAGTTTCATTTCTTCTAAAGGCATTTACTTGCATCCTCAGATACATACCCTTTAGGATAAGGGCTATTACTTCTCTTTTCTTCTTCATCCAAGGCTTGATTGATAATGTCACGTCCGACAACATCCCCTAAGTCGGTTATCATTTTACAGACCTTATCACTCATATCCTCCAATACGTTGCCGGGAAACTCGTCATCCTTATACCCTTTAGCTTTGATGTGCTCTTTTACTTGTGAATATAAGTTCGTTGCGGTTATTATCATTGCCGCCAACTGTTCGTTAATCTCTAACATCATCTTACTGTTTTTGTGGCAGGGATACGATGAAAGAGACTTTCACGTATCCCGCCGGATTAATTATCCGATTAAATTAGCTACTTTAAACGACCTGTAAGAGGCTTTCTCGTTATCATAGTAAGTGATGAGGCTTTCATTCTTTTTTCGCCCTGTGTCCTTTGTTTCAGGAATCAGGCCTTCTTTCAATGTACCCCACGCAGTACGGATTTCACCGTTTAGCTTCTGATAGAAGAACTTCACGATGCCTTTCTTTAAGGCCGCCTTTAGTTTCATAGCTTTCCAGCTTTGCTTCATAGCCTCAGCCATAGAAAAGCCATACACCTTAACAAGCATCCAGGCTTGTTTCATTAACTCACTCATTTGATTCTTAAAAGTTGTGCTCATACTCTTTATGTATTAATTGTTAGTACTTATATCCTAAATGGTTTTCCCAAAAGTCAATCTCAGCCTCAAAAGAAGCGATACACTCTGATTTGCTCTCTTCGTACATAGCGAATACTTCTTCTTCATTCATTGATAATACTTGTTGGTATTCTCTGCACATCTGGTTTAATTCTTCTTTTGTCATAAGGCTTAATATCTATTGGTTTAACTTTGATGCTACAAAGGTGGTATTTTCATACCACATAAACAAACAATAGTGCAATTATCATATATCTTTTAACTTTAATTAGTGATACGATAATACCACATCTTTAATATTAATGTATCTTTGCAGAAACAAAATCTATGAAGTATGATTGAGCAACTAAGAATTAAAGAAGCCATCAAAGAACATGGCACATCAATTAATGAAGTAGCTGAAAAAATGGGTATTTCCCGTTTTACTCTTAGCACTCATGTAAACGGTAACCCATCTACGGAAATTCTTTTGAGAATAGCCGATGCAATAGGCTGTCCGGTAACAGAACTATTCGAGCGACCAAAGAGCGATACCGTTTCCCTTACCTGCCCTCATTGTGGTAAGTCAATAACATTAAAAGCTGAGTGAGTATGAATACAAACGAAATAGATAAACTAAGCCTTGTAAAAGCTCATGCCTTGTTTGAGACGGGAGATATAGACAGTATCGAAGTAGGAACAATAAAGGGACTATGTGATATACACCGATATCTGTTTGACGGACTGTATATCTTTGCCGGAAAGATACGTACTTTGAATATAGCAAAAGGGAATTTCCGATTTGCTAATTGTATGTATCTTGATGTTATGCTGCCAGTAATAGAAAAGATGCCCGAAACAACATTCGATGAAATAGTAGCGAAGTACGTCGAAATGAACATAGCGCATCCTTTTATGGAAGGAAACGGTAGAACTATGCGCATTTGGTTGGATATGATATTAAAGAAGAATCTGGCAAAGGTTGTTGATTGGCGCAATGTAGACAAGCACCTGTATTTGCAAGCGATGGAGCGAAGCCCTATCAATGATTTAGAACTGCGTACGTTGTTGAATCAGGCACTTACCGACCGGATAAATGACCGGGAAGTAATATTCAAGGGCATTACCCAATCTTATTACTATGAAGGTTATGAACCTGAGTAATCGAAACGTTGCTAAAGTAACATCAATATATATCGGACTTAGTTCGGTTACTGGATGGAATAGAATGTGGAGAAATAGTCTTATAAACGTAAAATGAATGTGATATGTATTTATTTAGAGTAGATAATAGAGAATTTACAGTAGGAGATATTATTAATCCTGAATGTAATTATCAAGAAACTTTTACTAAACAAGAAAAGAAGGATTTAGAAAGCTATTTAGATACAACAAAGGGAATTCTTTTTTCCCGTAAGGATGCGTTGTTTTTATTCATGGAATTAAAAGACGCCTTGATTTATAGTATCAGAAAAGGGAATTATTTGTATGTCGTATCTTGCTCAGAAGGGTGTAGATGCGATATGAATATGTTGGATAGCATTTTAGATGCTATCAATATTGGGATAGAAGACTATCAGGTAGAGGCAATGTGTCATTCTTATTGGAAACATAAGAAAACTCATTCTCCTTGTTATGAAGTTATGACCCAACAAGCACAAGTCGAAGCCGTAATATGCGGGAAGGCTGTTTTTGACCTGTTTAAAAGTGAATATATTGCTCATAACAATTTTTTAGTGGAAAAAACAAGTGTTTATCGTGATTTATTTAAGAAACTATATATTGATGATGAATACAAAATTTTGGAACATTTAAAATGAAACGAATCAGAGAAAACCATAAAGAATGGGCACGCCATAAAAAGGAATTGCGCCGAAGAAGAAAAAACAAACGTAAAGCGTCTTTTGTACCAAGAATAGTTGTAGATACCAATATTTGGTACGATCTAGGGGATAATGAGGCTTTATTCTTAGAGTTAAAAGAAAAGTTGGCTCCCACATATGTCCCTTTGTGGGAGCTTTGTCATACTGGTGTGCTAAAGAATAACCCTCTGAGAGTACGGAATGCGTGTAGAAGAATACTTGAAGCGCAAAAAAATATGATTTATGAGCAACCTATAAGATATTTGATAAAGTCATGTAATAAAAGAAAGTTCAAACCTAATACTATCAGAGAGATTTATAGTTTGTTGGAGGCTTCCTCACGTATTGCTAGAGGAGCGATAATTGCGAAGGATAAAGAAGATGAATTTTATCAATATATTTTAGCAACCAAGCAAGGATTAAAGGATATTAAGGTGTCAATGGATGAACTTGCTTCTGTTTGTAAGTCTAAGATAAAGAATAACCAAAAACATAAGGAAAGATATTCTTTACATATTATCATTGATTATTTAAACTATCTTGCCAAACAGGAGACAAACAACAGATACAACTTAAGAAGACTACCTCTTAGAAACTATGAATTACTGATTTGTGTCATGGATTTATTCTATAAAAAATTAGAAACAGGAGAAACGGTCTGGGGGAGAAATGATTTAAACGATCTGTTTATACTAGCTTATGTGAGAAAGGGAGATAAATATTGGACTAAAGACCAAAAATGGATTGATTTAATTAAAGAGGCAGGTTGTGAAGAATACCTTTTCAATCCAGATGTAAAATGAGAATTACGCCCTACTCCGTGGATATTACGAGGTAGGGCATTTTTTATCATCCTGAAGCAAGGCTTTTGGACTTATCGCCGGAAATGTTACGTGCATACCGGTTCGCACTTCCACGAGGAGCCAACCTTCCTTTTTCCATGCCTTTCAGCATTTGACCGAATGAGTTGTTTCTGGCTTGTTCAAAGGTCGGTCTTTTGACCTGTACCCTCTGGGTTGTTTGATTTCTTTTTCTGACTCAGCTAAGTTTTTAAAATTACACATCAAATATACTCATTATTTCAGAAAATCAGATATTCCCATCTCCTGAAAATCAGGTATAATAATCTCAATATTAGAAATTTCTTCTGCTGCTTGCTCTTTCATCCGTTTATAGGCTTCCTCTGTCTGGACATCCGGTTTCCTTTTACCTTGTGCTTTAGCGAGCGCCCAAAGAGCCTTGTTTCTTGCTGATTTCTCTGCACGACTGCACTTCCATCGTTTGGAACGATAAGCTTCATAAAGCATAACCCGAAGTAACTCTGTATTCTCTTCTGTCAAGGTGATAGAAGTACCGTTCATTTCAATAACAACATTATCAGGTTGTTCCTGGGTAACCCGGACTCCATCTTGTTCTACAACTGTTAGTCTCATATATTACCATTTTTGTGAGTTTCGTTTAATTTCATTTGTATCTGCAAGCATATTACGGCTATTCTTGGCAAGAACAGTCGTGTTATCAACCATGAATTGACAATTCAAATTTGTGTTTGCCTGAAGATCACGCATGTCATCAACAATACCTTTCAAGCCTGATAATTCCCCTTTCATAGAAACAAGCTGCTCTACTATCTGCTCGGAGAAAATATCACGTTGAGTGAACCCTGAAGCAAATACTTCACGTAATTCATCAACGTAAAATGTGGGACTTACTACCGCCCCGGTGTCCTCTACATCAGGCGCTGTGTAAAGTGTCGACATCTTTTCATTGATGGAAGATAATAAATCAACCTGCTTTACTGCTTGGTTCTTTATTTCTTCTCCTGCTATCTGCAAGGCAGCAAATCTACCGTTCAGTTCGCTACCGGTATCTTGTGACATAACCTGAAATCCTCCCTTGGTTGCATTCTGTGAAGATGAATCATCAGGTTGGAATATATCAATGCCTTTCTCCTTGGCCATCTGCTGGAAGTCACCATACAAGCGGTTAGCTACTCCCTGCTGCTCTACTGCATCATCTACGAGACCGTTAAGAATCCCCGTCCATTTGCTGAACTTCTGATCATCCGTCAGTCCGGTATCCTGCATGGTATCCATCATATCTTTTTGAGCCTTTTCCAATAACGGGGCAATGGTAACAGAGTAAATCATCTGCTTAGCCAACGTTTCAAGCATATCAGAAACAGAATCAGTAAAGGCTTGTGCAGCGTCAGTTCCGTTCTCGAAAGCGTCGACAAGTGCATCACTCATTGTATTGCCAAGGTCTCCGAAAATGTCTGTAAGATAGTCATTGAGTTGATTGTATGCGTCTTCCGCCTGTTGTGCCAAGTCTATCATGTTCTGCAAAGCTGCTTTACTCTCATCGGACATTGTACGGGTGTTGAGGATTGTTTCCGCCAGGCTCTTATCAAACTTTCCGTTAGCATCTATTAGTTCAGGATACACGTCAAGAATGGAAGAGTAGATATCCTTTCCTTTTCCCCAGCCGAATAGCCCGGTTTTCTTGTGCCCGGTCTTTATCTCAATATCGGCAAGTCCGGCATAAGCTTTCTTGAGTTCTTCTTGTGGATTGACAACACCAAAGAACTTTCTAAAGAGAGCATCCTTAGACTGACTCTTCTTTTGATCGGACGTTCCCTGTAATTCTACATTCAGGTCTGCTATGGCATCTTTCATAACCGTTACGGCGTTAGCAGCCTTGCCGTATGCATCTGTTCCAAAGATTGTAGTGGCTTTCTCATACTCTAAATTCTGTTGCATGAGAAGCAAGTTGTACTCTCTTTGTTGTGCCATGGTTTCATTCATTATCTCTTTCAAAGCAGCTTTATGCCGTGCATTGGCAGCAAAAGCCTTGCCTATGAAGTTGGCAGCTTCTCCTACTGCGGCGGCAATACCTCCAACAATACCACCTTTGGCGAAACCCTGCCCGATATTAGAGATTGAGTTCATAGCATCCTGTACGCCTGTCATTGCATCAGCCGCCCCGGTATCCCCCATCTCTTCAAACATAGATGCAAGACTACCGGCAACTCCGGAAAGCATGGATGAAGCATCAGAAGCGGCCTGCCCAATATCTTGCAAGCCTTCGGAAACTTCCTTGAACCCTTTGGTGGATTTCAATTTTGCAAAGCCCTTGGTGAAGCCTTCCATGATATCATCCCATGTATTTGACTTGTTACCTTTCAGTAGTCCATCAAGTGCTTTCTTTAGTTTCTCCAGTTCCGCCGGGCTTTTCTCAATGGCTTTCAGTTGCTCGGGAGAGATAAAGGTTATCCCTTTAGAATCTCCATTGTCGGAAAGGTATTCACGGAGTTGTTTTGCCTGTACAATAAGTTCTTGCAAATCATCAAAAGCCATTTCAGATACATCACCAAACAGTTTTTTTATGAAACTATTATCTTTTGTTTCTTCTGTAGCTTGTGTGTCGTTCACCTGCTGAATACCTTCTTTGATTTTCTTCTTGGCAACTTCAATGGCCCGATCTATTTCTTTTGCGTTGGCATCCGTTCGCTTTGATTGTAAGGCTGCAATATCAGCATTGCCTTGTTCTTCGATTGCTGTTCTTTGGGCATCAAAATCACGGTACTTTTCTAACAGTTCCTTCAAATGCTCCTCTTCCTTTTTGCCAATATCAGCAATGCCTTTCATCCGTTCGGATTCCGCATTGTTGTGTGCATTAGATATAGTCTCCGATTGTTTATCCGTTAGCTTTCCACCATTAGCCTTACTCCAATCTTCTTCCAGCTTCTTGATGGCGTCAATCTCTTTCTGATAGTCTAACTCTATCTGGGCGAGCTTCTTTTCAGAACCTTCTTCCATTAGGTTGATTTCATCCTGCTGGTTCTTGCGGCGGAGGGAGAGATGTTCTTCTGCTATTTGTTCTTGTTGTTTGCGGAGTTTTTTGGTTTCACTGGCTGCTTGGTTCTTTTGTTTGGATGATGAGTCATAAACACCCAGCTCCTTTTCTGCCTCTTTTAACAGCTTGCTGTTCTTCTTATAGCTTTCTACCACACTAGTATCTATGCCATTGAACTTGCCGGCATCCATTAACTTCTTTTGGGTAGAATCAATATCTTTCAGAGCTTTATCCGCTTCTTTTTTCTGTTTATCCCAATAATCATAATCTTTGGTTTCAGCTTTTGACTCAGACTTAGTTCCTAATAATGTAGCAATAAAATCTTTCGCTTTTTTGAGTTTACTATCGAGGTTATCGACTTCTATTTGGATATGGAAGGGGATAACATAGAATGGATTATCTTTCAATTTAGCATGTTCTTCATCAAGCTTTTTCTTGGCTCTATCAAACTCTTTCTGTATCTGATTTAGGTCTGTCTGAGCCTCTAATAGCTTAACTTCAACCGGTTTGGCATTCTCTTCTGCTTCTTTTTTTAGACGATTGTATTCATTCAGGGCATTTTGCCATTTTTCCAGGCTATCCATATCTTGTTTCAATGCATCATTAATTGATCCTGTAGGGTGTTCTTTCCTCGTAAATAAATCAACATCATTCCAGTCATTAACTCCACTCAAATTCTCAACTAATTTTTTATACTTAGCAATTTGTTCTATAGTATGTTCATAGTTAAGCTGTTCTGTTTCTTTATTCAATATTTTCTGGGAATCAGCAGTAGCAAGCGTAGCTAATTCTTGTTGTGAATATGCTTCCGTTAATGCAGGAGACAACTTCTGTAATTCCTTATACGCTTTAATTTGAGCGTAAACTGTTTCCGTTTCATCTTGAATGATGCGGATAAGTTCATCAATCTTTTGTTTACGCTCGTCAATGGTTTTGTTAAATCGTTCTTGTTCTTCATTAAATTTTTTAGTAGCTTTTTCAGCAGCCGTAGTGCTATCATACATTGCCCACATTGCAGATGCTGCACCTATTGCCACTGTCGCTAACAAAACAAAAGGATTAGCCTTCATCGCTGCATTTAATGCTAATTGAGCCGCCGTTTGCGCTTTTGTTGCAATGGTTTGTATTCCTTTTGCTACTGCATCAGCACGAGCCGCAACCGCCCATCCCCTTGTTAAAGTAATATTTAAAATTAAAGCCGCTCTATATGCCCCATAAGTAACAATTAACCCAGCTAACACCTTGCCTATCGTTTCGTAATTTTGAATCAAAGATGTTGTTACCTGTATCCCGGACATAATCATTCCTTCTGACTTCTCACCCAGCTCATTGAATGCAGCATCCATAGCGTCTTGCATCATAGAGAGTTGCCCGTTTATAGTCTTGGATGCATTCTCTGACATCTGGTAAAACTTACCTCCTGCGTTCGTAGCATCAATGAAAGCCTGTTGCACCATTTCAGCGGAAATAGCCCCTTTGGACATCTCTTCTTTAAGCGTAGCAAATGATTTTCCAGTCTTCTCCGATATAACCTGCAACGGGTTGAACCCGGCGTTAATCATCTGGTTAAAATCTTGCCCCACCAACTTACCGGCAGAAGACATTTGAGAAAAAGCAAGTGTTAGAGAATTGAATTTCTGACTATCTCCCATAGACACATCACCGATGGCAGAAAGATATCGTGGGACTTTTTCCGCTTCGATATTGAAACCAAGCATCATCTGTGTAGCTTGTGTCACATCCGAGAATTCCAGTGGTGAAATCTTTGCATACTCACGGACTTTTTCCATGAGTGCATCGGCTTTCTCTTTACTTCCTAACAGAGTTTGAATAGCGGTGTCGGCAGCTTGGAACTCTCCACGTACCTTTATCATCTGACTGATGAACTCCTTTACGCCTATGCCACCAGCTATGCCGGCAATCCAAGCTTTCATTTCTCCAGCTATATCCCCGATGGATTCTTTGCTATCCTTACTTTCATCCTTAAACAAAGCATATTCATCACGAAGCTTCTTCACGGAAAGACGGGCTTCTGCCTGTTGTTGGGTTAATCCGAACAAAGTAGCCTTTTCTTCGTCAAGAGCTTTTTTTGCTGCTACCCATTCATCAAGCTTCCCAGCGGAAGACATTGGATTTCTTCTTAAAGAAACACGATAGGACTCTCCGAGCCTTCTTACGTCAGCTTCTACATCTTTGACTACAGCCTTTTGAGCAATAATCTTTTCCGTGAACCCATTTACTGACTGCGAAGCGGTGTATATCCCTTTCCTAAAGTCATTTTCCATCACTGCTCCGGCTTGTGCAGCTTTTGACACAAGATCATCCATCTTTTGAGTGGACGCCTTTAACTGGTTACTAAGAGTCTTGAAAGTAGCGGGAGATTGAGAACTATCCATCCCCTTTAACTCTTGTTTCAACTTCGATATTTCATTTCTTAACCGTATAACCTCTTCCCAGTCAGCGGCTACACGAAATACAAGCTTAGCCATATTATCTACCTCCTATTTGCTAAACTCCTTACAATTACAATTCTGATAATATTCCAATGCCTTCTGTGGATTAATCTCTGATACATCAGTTCCAAGTTCATCAGCCATCCGGTAAGCTGCAATCAATCCGTTGACTTCACTATACACTTCCTTGGAAGATTTATGCTGAAAGCCTAAATAGAAACCATAGAAAGCGATATAAATCTGAGTGGCATATTCACTCAATCCACGACGGTGTAGTACTTCTACTACTTGTCGGGGTGTTATTGATATTTCCGTAGTGGAATCGTTGAACATGTTCCGCAGATTCTTTTCATATTCTGAATATAGTTCTCTGAATATACTACCTATCACACCATCAGATAAACTTAAAATGTTATTCTTCATGATTTTTAATTTTTGATTATTGAAAAATATTTTTCTGTTCATTCACCTCCAGTATTGCGAATTCAATTCGGGGGTGATACTTGTCTATGTGCTTCTCCGCCTCAATCTGAAAGCATAGATTATCATCTGTAATTGCGTTAACCGACTGGAGACAGTCTAAGAGCGTTTTTAGGCTATTATCCAAGTCGAAACGAGGCGAACTATGCCAGACACGAACAAATAGCCGGAAACGGCTTGAAATGCACTTATTTCGATACGTTTTGCATTGCTGAATGAAAGACTTTTCATAAGCCCGTATCTTTTCGTCTTTGATGATCCGTTTGGTACCGTTCTTTCCTGGCACTGCCATGTAGCTGTTGGCCTTGGCAATCACTTGACCGTATATAGTTTCTGTTTCCATGCGTTAAAAGGGGTTATTATCAGGTACAACATCTACATAGCCTCTCATATCATAATCGAATATTTTCGTTAATGTGCCGTTATGCTTGAATTTAACCATCCCTACTTCACCGTTTCGATGCTTGGCGATGATTAGTTCACCGTAGTTCTCAATCTCATGTCCTGACGAGTCTTTAAGGCTGATGCCGTAATATTCCGGCCTGTGAACGAAAATAACCATATCTGCGTCTTGTTCAATGGCCCCACTTTCACGGAGATCGGCAAGAATCGGCTTTTTATCCTGGCGTTTGTCGACTTCCCGATTTAGTTGAGATAGCAATATAACGGGAACATTCAGTTCTTTAGCGATGATTTTTGTCTCTCTACTCATGCGGGATATTTCTTGCTCACGGTTCCGTTGCCCGTTTGAACTCTCTGCAATAAGCTGCAGGTAGTCAATTATCACCATTCCACATTTACCCTGTCTATGCAGTAGACGACATATAGAGCGAATATATCCCATGTTTATGGAGGCATTATCATCTATCGAGATAGGTAGATTATACAGGGTGTTTCCGGCCGCATGATAAATGTCTTGCAGTTCTTCCTGGTTGATATCACCGGACTTTAGCTTATTGGGGTGAACGTTGGATTCAGAAGCAATCAGGCGCTCAAACAGACTGTTAGAATCCATTTCAAGGGAGAACACAACTACCGGTATCCCTTGTTTTGCCGCTGACTTGGTGAAGTGGAGGGAGATAGCCGTTTTTCCCATTGCCGGACGAGCTGCCAATACTACCAATTCCCCGCCACGCCATCCGGAAGTACGATTATTCAAATCCTGCAATCCTGTCGTTATTCCGGTTTGCTTACCGCTTGCGAATAACCCCATTTTCCTTTCTATGCCCTTCATAGCCGACACGGCGATATCTTTGAACGATTGAGCCTCATCTTTCCCGATCAGGTCTTGCTGTAATTGCTCTAACCCATTCCCGGCCTTGAAAAGAACGTCGCCGATATCTTCCGTGTCATCGTAAGCCTGTTGCTGGAGAATATGCGATAACTCGATAGCTTTTCGCTGGAGATATTTTTGCTTTACCATGAGGGCATGTTCTACAGCATGGGATGAATCATATCCGTGGCTCGATGTGTCGGCTATGAAGTGAGGAGGTATTTCCTCTATCTTTCCCAGAGAACGTATTTCAGACGTTACCGAAACGATGTCACAAGGTTTATTTTTGGCTATGAGGTTCTGTACAGCCTCGTAAATTCCGGAATACCGGCTGTCGTAGAACATTTCCTTGTTCACGTCCGGTGATATAGCATCAAACACTTTTCCTCCACCGAATCCAAGAAGTGCTCCTATGAGGGCTTGTTCCGCTTCCGGCGCATTAGGCATACCTTTAATCGGGGATGATATATTCTTGCTTGTTTTCACTTTGTACCTCCTTTCTTCCGTGATTTTGCCACCAATAGGTAAACCTCCTTTTAGCGTCAGACAGGTTGGATATCGTTTGCTCTTCTCCGATTGAGACAATATAGGCGATGAACTTGTCTATCTGTTCGGGAAACATCGACATGAAAGATACCCCTAATGTAGATTGCATACAAGCAGATTCTTTCCAACTCTCGTCAGATAATAGCTGCTGTTTTATTGATTGAGAATTGAAATTTCCCTCTCTCATACTCTCTCGATAGAGAGAGATATTATCATTTACATTATCATTTACATTAACAGCTACGTTTGCTACATTTTGCTTAGCACTTTTAGCATTTGCTACGTTTGCTACATTTTGCTTAGCTTTTGCTCCCCCTCCTTTACTTCCAGCCTCTTTCCGTTTGGCTTTGATTTCATTCCACTTTTTATTGTTTTCGTCTATGTGTATCCGAAAAAACTTGAAGGCTAAAAGAACGATAGGCGGTAATTCATTAACGCTCCCAGTTGATGAATATTCAAAAATAGCATCGAATAGCATCCCTTTATCTTCTAAAGATAAATCCTTGATAGCCTCATAGTCGGATGCGTACAATAGAATACTATTCTTATCCATTTTCCTCCTCCATTTCTTTTTTCAGTCTCCGAAACTCATCTCTCCATCTATTTAATATTGGGCGCAATTTTTCAAAAGTATCTTTCCGGCTACCTCTTATGTTCGGTTCTTTTAATGAAAAGACATAATTAGCAACTGCTGTATTTACTTTTACAAAGCTTCTATATGAAAGAGCATTCATGATTTCCTGATAAAGCTTATAGTCTGCATCGTTCATTCTTCACCTCCTTTCCCTGCTAACCAATAGAGCTTGCGCCCATCGGACAACTGGCAGTCCTCTATCTTCCAGCCTTCTTTATTGCGAAGAACAGAGATAATCTTTCGGGCATCATTCGTCCCAGCCAAAGAGTTGAGTTCTTTAGCGGTAAACTTGCCACCGGATGAAAATAACTTTCTGACTGATTGGATAAGTCGTGAGGGATCAGTACATTTGCCAATGTAATCGTTCCTAAGAAATTTGGAGTTGTTCTTTTGCTTAGTCATAAGGGTAACTCCTTTCTCATTTGTCAGCAGAGATATAATGATCTGCCATGAACTTTTCCAAGTCAGCTCTCTTTACGTAGATTTTTCGTCCGAACTGGCTGAAGGGAATTCTTCTTTCATCTCGATAGGTTTGCCATGTCTTGGCAGATACTCCGAGCATTTTTCTTGCTTGAGCAGACTCCACCCATTGGTTGTTTACTTCTTCTTCTGATTTTTTCCGAAGAAGGTTCTTTACTTCTCTTACTTCGCCTATCAATCCATCAAGAAATGACTGTGGGACTACTGCCATTGTCAGCGGAGTGGCTGCATTACTCTCATTTGCCATTTGCATCATATTTTTGAATAATAATTATCTGTTATTGATTCTCTGATGCAAAGGGAATGAATTTCTTTGGATTCTGTGGAAAAAGAAAATAGGGTAAAATTTCGGGGGTATACCCTACTTTTTTACCCTAAATATTTACCCAAATCAATACTGCTATTTTCCGGTATGGTTTTGATATGCGTTTATCCAGTTCTTTACATTAGTGTATTTTTCCTTTCCGACACTTCCTGAATACTCAGCTCCTATGTTATTCGTTTTTCCTATTATAACAAGGTAGTCGTAGAAAAAACAGTATTCTTTTGTCTTTTCACCTCTTGCGCTATTACCAAATATGTTTTTTTGAGATAAAGCATTGTATATGAAACTGAGCCGCTTTCCGATTAATGCATTTGGGGATAGGACATTTTTTTTCTCTTTGCTTAATTCGTAAGCTGTTATTGTATTCAATTCTTCATCGGTGTATGGCTCTGTATAGAAAGGATCCTCCTGGATTTCATAGACCGGGGCAATCCCTTCTTTATATTGAATTTTATCTTTGTACTCCCAGCCGAATTCGTATTGATAAAATCCGTCTGAGTTGGCTTCAAGTAAAGTGTTAGCCAACAGATAAATGTTATCCAGCAGAAGCTCGTCATCTAAGACGAACTTCTTAACAGTTCCTTTCACTTCTCCTTTTTCCGGATTACTCACCGTGCCGATTAGCTGTATACCATTTCCTGCACAACTTTTTAGGAACTTAATGAATAGAGCGATTTTTAGATTGTTACCGATAACTAAATCCTTCCAGTCATCTTTGCTTGTAAAAAGACTGAATAACATGAATGTTTTTTTGTCGTTGAGTATAGATGTATATCCGTATCTACTACATAAAACCTCAAATTCTACTTCTTGATTTTTCGTAAATGTCATATCTGTTTCTATATTATTGTTTAATTACTTTTTTGAGGAGATCTCTTAAAGTCTCCGAGTCAAGTCCTTGGAGCTGTTTTATTAGCTTAGCTTCATCAGTACTATTCGCTTCAAAAACCTGCTTCATCGTTGCGTCCTGGCTTGTCGTGTCAAACCTTGAAAGATAAGACTCGGTTATCTTTAGGCTTGAATGTCCCAGAGCCTTACTAATATCGTACACATTGGCTTTCTTCTGTCGGGCGATATTGGCAAACGAATGTCGGGCTGTGTGCATACTCACTTTCTTTGTGATTCCTGCCATGGTTGCCATTTTGTTTAGATACTTATTCAATAGGCTGTTTTTGCTATTGACTTGCTGCAGAAGGTGTTTCTTGACCTCGTACGGAAGCCGTTCTTTATCCTCCCAAGTGGCAGCCTTCGCAAAATTGGCATTGTTGTCTAATAGTGGAAACACATAATCAGATGTCCGATTTTGTAGGTCTACATATTTCGAAATAACTCCCAAGGCTTCAGGAAGTAGCAATAATTCTTTCGTAGTTGCTGTTTTGTCCATGCGGTAACTTATACGCCAATCACCGTTCTCGTGTATGATATTCGTTCCCCTTAATTGGATTAAGTCACCTGCTCGCATGCCAGCGCAATAAAAAGCCAACAAGAAACAATTTCGAGAATGCCATATCAAACTATTCTCTTCCAACTTCAATGCTTTCAGCAGTTCGATCTCCTCCCAGGTCAACTTCTCTTTGTTGGTATCAATTGTTTCGCACTCAAAGTCATCAAAGGGGTTGTTTTTTATTGATAACCCTTTTTCTCTTAGCTCTATTCGACCTTTGTTGTAGAGGCTTTTGAAATTGTCAAACTGTTTACTGATGGTGTTCTGGTGCAAAGTCAATTCGGAATTCTTCGTGTTCGGTATCTTTTTTAGATAGGTTTTGAACCTATTCAGGAAAGATAAAGTGATTTCACTAAAAAGCAGATCCTTTTTTAGTTTCTTGAGGTATTCTTCCAGGTCTTTCCCATTCCGGGGGATAGCAAGGATACTTTCGGGCCTTACTCCATTGATAAAGAATCTTAGCTTATTCAGGAGTGTGATATACTTTGTGTATGTTCGGTACTCTCCTGATTCATAAATGCTTTTTGAATATTCTTCTGCATAAGCTATAAAAGAGAACATTTCAGCTTCCGCATTTATCCTGCTCACTACTCTTTCAGAAGTTACTGTTCCGCTATTGGCAAGTTGTTCATAGGAGACTCTAGCCTTTTCAATAATATTAGATAGCTGATCATTCCACGCTTTGGAGTTCGGCTCTGAAGGTCTAACCCAGTTAGATCCTTTAGGGGTAGGGTTCCAATCAGATTTTCTATTTATCTCAATGCTCGTTTTTAGCTTTTTCCTTTTTCCGCTTACAGTCACACGGAGGAAAACGGCATACTTGCCATTCCTCGAGGGCTTGTCGTTTAACTCAAATCTGTAAGTTGCCATAATTTTCAAGTTTTATCTATGGCAAATATAGCGAGATATAAATTTACGGGCAAATTTACGGGCAATTATTTGTTATTCTATTATATTCAATTACCTTTGTATTGCTCTTTATTTATTTGTATATCACTGTATAATAGATTATTAACTATTAAATTGAGTATAACGAAAAGCAATATTATTAGTCCCGCTTCGAGTACAAAGCGAAACTGCAAGCGTTTGATTATTAAATGCTTGCAGTTTTTGTTTTGTCAAATTGCACCACTTTTGCGCCACAGAAATAACGCATTCTCAGCCAACTAAAAATACAAAGTGACAAACTGACAACTCCTGTAGTATGAATAATGCAGGTTAGAATTTCATATCAGCAAGCCTGTTCCGCCTTGTTTGATAGAGCATCCGATATTGCCTTTTCACTTTCCCAGACAGGAAAGAGTTATCTATCAGTTCATCTATTAAGGGTAGCTTGGCTGTAAAAGTAACCAATTCCTTTTCAACTACTTTTTCCGGCAAATCTATCATCAAACCAAATTGCCTAAAGGTTTCCCCGTTAGCTTTTCCCCCTTTGAAATATTCGGGTCTGTCAATCTTAAACAGCCCTTTATCCAAAGCAAAGTCGGAATCATCCACATGAATCCTCGTATTTAATAAATCGTATGCAGGGGTGAGACGAAAGTCGTTATTCCCTATATCTATCACCGAAAAGTTTTTCAAATGGGCATCTCCGTTAGAAAAGAGGAAATTGAACAAAATTAAACGATAATATTTCAACAGTTCCACCCGCCAAGCCGGTAGATACTTCTTTATCAGTTCCGCTACTTCTTCATAACTATAGTTATATTTGAAATTGGCTCCGGCATTATCGGAGGTAATTCCTGCCAATGAAGCAAAATCTTCCACCTTGTATTTACTCCCATCGGGGGCAATGTCAAACCGTTTTGTTATATATGCGATTTCCCCACTTTGAAAAAAGGCTAAACCGTTGGTAGCTGTTTCCAACTTAAAAACCTGTTCGGCTATTTGCATGGTGAGGTTTTCGTTAGCGGCGCATTCCTGTGGATTTCTTATTTCCGCAGGTTTGGGCTTCAATATATACTTCCCCTGTTCTCCTTCTGGAGTTAGACGTAACTCTCCATCCTCGACAACCATTGAATATTTGCTTTGAACCCCGGATATGGAAATCCGCTTTTTGTTATCCATAAAGAGCTTTGCGTCATCTTCATTCTTTTCGATAGATTCATAGGGGAGTATATGGGAAACTTTTTGTTTATCAAAAACTCTTCTCAATGCCGGCGGACTATAAGTATGGTATCCGGCGGATAATGTGGAAGGACAAAACTTTATTTCTTTCATTTGGAAATTGGCTTAACGGTTATTGCCCCTGCTGTATCTTTTTGGGCAGTGGCTAATAAAATCCCAAAATGGTCTTCTTCATCAATGTGCAACAGTCTTGCTTGGGTCATTCTATTGCTTCCTTCCGACAACATATTAAAAAAGAACGGAAACAGATAATCGGAATGATATTCTTGCTGACTTTTCGGTAGGGTCAAACTAATAGCAGGTTTTGCCGAATCATTGAAATAATCATCATCATACCTGAACAGGTATTTTCTATCGGAAGTTTCAGTCAATTCTCCGGCTAATATGCCATTAAAATATATAGTCGCTTTCCTCATCATCGATGCTTTTACAAGTTGTTGGACTTAATTTTTACGTCTATCTCCAATCCGAGCGTATGTAATATATTCATCATTACTTTCAATGATGGATTGGCTTCGCCCCTTTCTATCTTTGTGAGTGTATTTATCCCCACTCCGGCTAAAGCGGCAAGCTCTCTTTGGGTGATAGAAAGAGCTTTCCGGCGCTCCTTGATGATATTTCCGACATTCTCCATAATCACAACATATTGGGATTTGGGAGCAAATGTAAGCGTATTATTTGATAAATCCAATTAAAATCACAGTATATCGTGATTTTAGAGACCGTTTGTATTTCAAGCAATAAGATTTTAGCTATAATCACAATAGATTGGGATTATAGGTATTGCTTATATCGGTATTCTTTAATCTTCGTATTCCATTATTTTTCTGATTGGCGCCAACAAACGTTCCAGCACATTCCTGTCTGCCAATATAATATCCGCCGTACCTTTCAGTTCACGCGAAGCGGGAAGCACCTTGTTATAATTAGTACGCAAACCTTCGGGCAGAGCAATCTCCACAATATACATTCCATCCTCCGTAGGAGCCGGAGAGATACTCTCCACACTTCCCTTCACATAACCGAATTCCTGGTCAGGATAGTTATTCATCCGGATGTGTACTTTCTGTCCTGCATATACTTTTCCCGAGCCTTGCAAGGGTAGCTTAGCTTTCCCTACCACTTTCGAATCTTCGGACGGACGAACTACAAACACCGTCTCTCCCGACTGTACATTCTGATTACGGCTCCAAACCGTCATAAAAGTTATCTTTCCGCAAACAGGGCTACAAAACAAGTAATTCTGCTCCCAGGAACTCAATTGCGCTTCAAGCTGTTCAACCGAATTCTTCAGCGCAATCCGTTGTTTCTGTTCCTCATCATAAGCCTGTTTGCCAATATCCAGCAGATTCTCTTTTTGCTGTTCCAATTGCATTTCCGCCTGCAACAAATTCATACTCGAAGTTTCCCGGGTGCGAAGACTCTGTAAGTAACGGCTACCCGATTCCTCAAATTCAGCCGCAATCATAGCATCACCTTGAAAAAGAATTGAATCGCGAGCATACATATTCCGGGCTAACTCCATCTCCTGTTCAGTGAGTGTACGCTCCCGTTCCACCAAGGTAAGATAAGAACGTTGCCCTTCCAACCTTTTCTCTCCCGCATCCAGTTTCTTCGCATAGTAATCCTGTTCAACAAAACGGATATAGTCCGAGAGGGAAATTATAAAAGAAGCGTATCCGGACTGTAATTCTCCCAATTGTATACGTTTACCAATAAAGTATTCCGTTCCTTTTTTCAAATCGTAACCAATGGCACGCCACTCCTTCATGCGGTTAACCAACCAAAGTACATCTTCCGTGGCGGAAGCACTCTTTATTACTCCCAAACGCTCACCGGCTTGCACTGTATCGCCATTACTCACATATAGCGTATCAATCTTGCCCGTTGAGCGTGCCAGTATAAACGCCGGCGGTTCCTCTGTAGTCAATGTAACCTCGGCCTGCAAAACATCCGGATACCTGAACACCCAACATCCTACCAGTAAAGCCAACAGAATCACAAACAGTACCGTTATTCCCCATCTCACCACCCAAGGCGAAATGTGATTCATCACCTCCTGCACTTCTCCGCTACGAAGTTCAATTTCTTTGTATTTCTTTTCTTCTTCCAAAATCTTAAGCTATTAATTCCAAAATCAATAGAAATTGTTTAACTTCCCAGTTCCAACTGATTCTTTACCAATTGATAATACAGTCCCTTCCGTTCAGTCAGTTCTTTATGCATTCCTTCTTCCGCAATACACCCTTTATCCAGTACCACTATCTTATCCGCATCCCTCACCGTACTCAGACGATGTGCCACTACCACCACCGTTTTCCCTTTATAAAACTCATGCAGATGTTCCATAATTTCTTTCTCATTATTCGCATCCAATGCATTGGTAGCTTCATCGAAGAAAAGAAACTCCGGATTCTTATAAACTGCACGGGCTATCAGCAAACGTTGCTTCTGCCCTTGACTGATACCATTTCCTTCCATACCGATTTTAGTGCTATACCCCAGTGGAAGAGAGTCTATGAAATCACGGATATTAGCAACCGTCACTGCATGACGCAGACGTTCAATATCTATCTGTTCTTCTCCAACTGCAATATTCTGCGCTATGGTTTCCGAAAAGATAAAACCATCCTGCATCACAGCTCCCGTTTTCGCCCGCCACAAATGTGGATTTATATTCTCCAATGGGGTATCACCTATTTTCACCGCTCCTTTATTGGGAACATAAAAGCCAAGCATCAGTTTTATCAATGTAGTTTTTCCGCTACCGCTTGCCCCTACAATGGCTGTAACTTTATGTTCGGGAACTACCAAAGACACTTTATCCAATACGTAATCCCTGTTTGCTCCATCGTAACTAAAACACAAGTTCTCTATCTTTAAATCTCGTTTATCAGGTAGAACTGACAATTTGGAAGTAATATTCTGCTCTTCATCCGGCTTTCCATGTACCTCATTCAAACGCTCCAGACTGATTTTAGCATCTTGGAATTGCTGTGCAAAGCCAATAAAAGAAGCAACCGGCGCACTGAGCTGGCCTATGATATAAGTAAGAGACATCATCATACCCAACGTCATTTGTCCCTCTACAACCGCTTTTGCTGCAATAAATGATATTACGATATTGGTGGTCTGATTAAAGAACACCGAACCAACCTGTTGCACCTGCCCAAGAGCCAAGCCTTTCACACTGATTTTGAAGAGTTTCACCTGAATTCGCTCCCACTGCCAACGCTTTTGCGTTTCACAATTATTCAGTTTTATCTCTTGCATGGCGGTCACCATCTGTATTAAACTGCTCTGCTCACCGGCAGCTTGCGCAAAACGGCGGATATCCAGTTCACGGCGATACTTCATAAAAGCAAGGATCCAAACTATATACAGACTATTACCCAAAAGAAAGATACCCAAGACCATCAAATTATAATAGGCCAGTACTATGGAAAAAATGAAGAAATTGACAAAAGAAAACAGAGTACTTATTGAAGAACCTGTCAGAAAGGTCTTTATACGGTCATGGTCGCCAATACGCTGTATGATGTCTCCCACCATTTTAGTATCAAAGAAGTGGAGCGGCAGTTTCATCAACTTTGCCAGAAAATCAGAAATCAGAGAGATGGAAATACGCGTATTTACATGCAGCAATATCCAACTACGGATAAATTCTACAGAAAGTTGTGAGACGGAAATTATAATCTGTGCAATCAAAATCAATGTAATAAAACCAAGATTTCCATTACTGATACCCACATCTACCAATGCCTGCGTCAAGAACGGCAATAAAAGTTGAAGAAAGCTCACCACTAACATGCCCAATATTAATTGAAGCAATTCTCTTCTATAAGGAGCCAGATAACGAAGAAAGAAACGCAGTTTTCTCTCTTTCAGTTCCGGTTCGCCCTCACTATTATAAAAATCAGGAGTGGTTTCTAAAGCAAGAACAGTTCCTTTTTCTTCTCCTTCAGATTTAGTAGCCAACCAACACCGTTTCAGTTCTTGTTCATTATAAGTAACCAACTGACTTCCCGGATCTGCTATTTTAAACCAATACTGTCCTCGTTTCTTCTTGATACCGTAACAAACTACAAAATGATTCTGATTCCAATGCAAAATACAAGGCAAAGGAACATCTTCCACTAATTGTTCAAAAGAAACGCACACTCCTGATGTCCTGAAACCAATGGATTCTGCCGCATCGCTGATACCCAACATGGAAACACCACTTCGGGAAATAAAAGCCCGGGCACGCAAAGTCTGCAAAGAATAGCTTTTACCATAATACAAGGCTATCATCCTCAAACAAGCCGGACCACAATCCATTGCGTCCAACTGACGACAATATGGAAAAGAAAAACGCATATTTTCTATAAAATTATTTATTCCGGCTGTATCTTGCAAAGATTGTTCTTATCCATCACTAACTCATAATTGGATATGGAAGGACACAGATCTTTATTAATACATTGCTTGCAAGGTGTTGCTTTACTCCGCACTCTAAGCCAGACATCCCGTTCCGTCAATTCTTTATATACAAGCTCCTTCAGGGAAGATTCTTGTATATTCCCAAGTGCAGGGCAATTTACATTCGCATAAACTTCTCCGGAAGGAAGGATTGTCAACTTGCCAAAAAAGTTATCATTCAAAACCTTATGCCTGAATATTGTCTTTCTATCAATAGGCACAGCGAGTATATCTTCCAAATCAGAGAAAACAAAATCATGGAAAAAGGCATAGTTGCTTCCGGTATAAAAAGGCCGGACTTGAACGGAAACATCCTCCGGTAAGTTCAAGTTATCCAGTTGTTCCATATCAGCTTCTGCAGATACGATCAAATTCCACCGTACTATATCATTGTGATATTTCTGCATGTTATCAATCAACCGACGATCCAAATCTTCCGGGTGAACCGATACTTCTAATATAGAGTTTGTTTGTTGTGCAAACTCTATGTATTCATCATTCAAGAAATTGTATTGCAAGTACAGATGCTTTTTGAAAGTAGATTTGGCAAAATCCAATGATAAGTTACGTACATAACTGTTTTGAAAAGGATTGCCTCCTGCCAGTAAATTCACTCGCTGGATACCGCATATTTGAAGTTGACGTAACAGACGGGTATAGTCTTCTATCTTCAACACACCTTCATGACAAACTGTACAGTGATTAATCTGCCGATAATAAGAAGAACATGCCGCACAATCCTGCATACATGACGAGGAAAAAAAGAGAGTCACTTCATGAAGATTCTCTATAACACCATTACCCAAAGATGTTTTTTGTTCTTCCTCTTTTACACGTATATCTGTATTCAGAAATAAGGTAGGCTGAAAAAGATACGGTTTCGATTGTTCGTTTCCATACTCTACACAATCACCGGAAAAAGAATTTCTTACAGATTCAACAAGATGCTTCACAGTATCATCCTTCAGCATCTGTTCGCTCAACAATGTACTATATCCATTCATAGCGTCCTTCCATTGTTCAATGACAGACTGCACAGCTGGGTACTCAGGACAAACCAAGTAAGCTCCATTTAAGGTGTTGTAAACCACTGTCCTGTAGTCTCCACACAGCAAAAAAGTATAGGGTTCTAAATAAAATAAATATTTCATAATATTCAATTCTTCAATTAATCTACTACAATGGATGACAAAAGCTTCTCATAATGAGCAGGGTTATTTTCAGCGTATGTTAAGAATCTCGCAAATTCTTTTTTCAGTTTGGTTTCAGTCTGTATGCCAGGGCACACCAATTGACCATCCTTTTCTTTCAACAGGAATAAGCATTGACCACAACTTCTCTTCAAATAACAATGGCGACAGCTCTTTACAACTTTCCCATACATTGAGCTATAATATTCAGCTACAGCAGCGCAATCAAAATCTAACTTCCCGTCTTTTAAATAACCAATAACATGTTCCTGCCCAATCCTTTCACAAGGTAGAATCTTTCCTCTAACAGTTTAGAACAATTTTCGCTCAAAAGGACGACATGTTCCAGTCGGAATATATCGGTCTTCCCAACAAGTATCAAACAAATCCAAATAGTTAGCATACCGATTACCAATATACCTCATCAACATGGAGTGATAGTTCACGGAATGACTGTCTTCCATAATAAAAGCTTCTTTCAAATCTTCATGTAGGAGTGCGGCATCAAAACTATTCACCCTATCATTAAACATTTTTGAAAACTCTTCACTCCGTTCCGGTATAAGACCAGTTATATTCAACTGCGCAATGCGAGGACTTTTACCAAATAATCCGTAAATGAAAGAATAGCACTCCTCCGCTGAATTCAAATTATGCAAAACAGAGTTGAAATTAACTCTTTTCTCAAAATAATCAGGATAAGTTTCTTTCAACTTCCTTACATTTTCTATTACACGCGAGAACGATGGCTTTCCATGCTTATCCACACGATAACCAGATTGATGTTCTCCACCGTCCAAACTGACAAGAAGATGAAAGTCTTTTTCTACCAAGTAATCCATATAGCGGTTCAGCAACATAGCATTAGTTGTTGTATTATAACTAAAAGTTAAATTGGACAACTTCAAACTCTCTACATAGTTTATTGTTTCTTTCACCAATTTCATGTTCAACAATGGTTCTCCACCATAAAATCCGATAGTTACCACATTCCCATGGGACGTATTGTAATCAGAACACCATAATGGGACTAAATAATCAATCAGAAGTTTCACATTATCAAAAGACTGATCATTGTTTTCCCGTTTATCATAGTTAGAGTAAAACTTACCATAACCACAATACTCGCATTCTAAATTACATCTATCCGTCACTTCTATCAGTAGTTGGCGTAAGCCTGCAATGTTTCGTTTCACCAATTCTTCAGGATAATTGGTCTGGAATACGGTCTCTCTTTTTTCAAAGAAACCGTGCTTTTCTAAAAAATGCAACTTGCGCACATAATAATCATCTTTATCAGTCGCCATCACATCTTTCCGCTCTATCAATGCTACCATCTTTTCCGGCACATAAAGAAAACAACGTAAAGCGTCCGAATATATATATCGATGTTGATGTCCAGTGGTTATTAAAAGGGATTTATCCATTTCTCTTTATTTTAGTGTTGCAATTATCAATATAGGATTAGCTTCTTCCTCCACATTCTCCAATGTACTGACAAATCTTTGTTTTTGAGCATCGTCTTTCACCTTAGAATCTTTTACCTCGTCAATGTTAATCCAATCGTCCGTACTACCCGGCTCAAGCACGTCTATCCAGTACTTGCCTTGCGAACGAAAATCTACATTGAAGGCTCCTCCACATAAGTCATTGTCCAAGACAAAATTATCAGCATCTTTCAAAGTATGAAAAATTCCATGTTGAGATGGCCTCTCCGTAATTTCAGATTTCAACCGTTTCACTCTTACACTTCCGTCCCGCCGGTCGTAACAATAAGTATAAATGTCTTCCCCTTTACTACCTAACAAATAGATAAAATATTTAGTTGGATAATAATGGCGTATACAGAAATAGTCAAGACTACTTCTTTCCCGCACAAAAGCATGTGTAGCCCCGTAATCACCTTTCTCTTCAGTAGTGAAGATAGCATATTGAGGCACCAGTTCATCATTAGCACTATTGTATTGATAAATCGTATCAGTATCCGGAAATTTAAGTGTCAATTGGTTATTATATGTATCTATGCTGGTAAAAGACTCCTTCCAATAGTTGACAAATTTAGAAAAATCAACTCTATGCTGCAGAATTTCTTCTTCTCGTCCTATATGCGCAGGATTTTTGAATGTTTTTTTCTTCTGATAGGTACTGTCGACCAAAGCAAAAGACCACATAGAATCTTTAGGCATGGGTTTATTAAGGAAAGCCAAGTTCTGCGCAAGAAAAAACTTATTATCATACAGGACACTTTGAATATATACAGTATTACACACATCATCCAAAGATCTTCGAGAAGCAATTCGTTTGAACTGTCCATTATAGCCATAAACCTTGAGACCGGCGGGAGTCGTTGTTTGCAGATATAGTTCTTTGCTATTATCATCTACAAAGAAATCATGAATTCTTATGTATTCTTCCGGTCCTTGCCCTATTTTACCTACTTTATTCAGAAACTTTCCGGTACGCGAAAAACGATAGATATAACTGTCTTTATATTGATGTACCCATATATCCTGATCTGTAACATGCAAATGGGAGATATCTCCCAACATGGATTCATCTGTCACCTCCAGCGGAATAACCTCTACTTTTGCAGCGGCATCACTCAAGAACAAAGAAGAGACCTTTGAAATGTCTCCTGAAAGATTTATTACAGACATACAATCCTGAATCTCATTCTGTACACTTTGTTTTTTATTAGAACTGCATCCTATTATTGATAAGATACCAATCAATAAGAAAAAGTTTCTCATAATCATTAAACTATTTATTCATTATTTTAGCGTTGCAATTACCAATATGGGATTACTGTCTTCATCCATATTTTCGATAGCACCAACAAACCTCTCTCTCCATAAATTGTCTTTCACCGATAACGTTTTTACTTCTTCTATTTTCATTTCATATTCTTCGTCATTCGGTTCTAATACATCTATCCAATATTTGCCGTATGAACGGTGATCGACAGTAAAATTACCTCCTATCAAATCATCCTTCAAAATGAATGGACGAGGCAGATAAAGATGTGGTTGAGAAAACCAAGGTAGCTTGCGTTCAACAATTTTGCTTTCTTGGATTTGGCATCTTACTGTTCCATCTTTTTTATTATAACAGTACGTGTAAATATCTTCCCCCTTATTGGCTATCAGATAGATGTAATCTTTGGTCGGATAATAATTGGTTATTGTAAAATAACTAAAAGCCTTTCGATCCTTTATCCACAAATGCGTGAGTTCATAATCACCTTTCTCTTCTTTCGTGAAAATAGAATATTGAGGAATAAAATCTTTCTGTTTTGCATCATACAGATAGACAGTATCCGTATCAGGATATTTCAGCGTCAGTTCATTATTGTATGTATCAATAGCCGTTAAGTAGTTTTCAGTCCAATAATTAACGATATCAAAAGACTCCGGTTTACTACGGTGTTCTACCAACAACTCTTCTTTTCCTATATGAGCCGGATTTTTGAATATTTTTTCCTTGTGAAATGCACTGTCTGAAAGGGCAATAGACCACAGTGAATCTTTAGGATTAGAGATCGGTTTTTGCATACATAGATTTTGACTTATGAAGACCGATTGATCAAAAAACACAAATTGTCCGCTATGGGCGAGAATCAAATCATCTATCCTAACATTGTTCATTCTTCGTTTATAGTTTCCTTCAAAATCATAGACCTTCACTCCATTTAGAATGGATATTATATAAACTTCCTTCTGCTTCTCATCAACATTAAAATCAAACAATCTGATATATTCGTCAGGCCCTTGCCCTATTTTCCCTACTAAATTCAAAAATTTTCCAGAACGAGAAAAGCGAAGAATACGTTCATCTTTATAATGCTTTATCCAAATATCACTATCAGTAACATGAATTTTATCAATACTTGCAACTATAGACTCATCTGTCATTTCCAAAGGAACAGTCTCTACCTTTGCAACGGCCTCGCTAAGGGGTAATTGAGAAACTTCTATTACATTATCAGAAAGATGTATTGTAGAAACAGTATCTGTTTCTTTAACGGACATTTTTTGTTTTTTGTTAGTACTACAACCACAAAACATAAAACAAACACAGAATATTACGCAATAATTGTATTTCATAGATCAATATAGTTTAATTGTTATATTCATTATTTAGATATTTCTACATATACTAACAAGCCCTTTTTCATTGCATCTTGCTTTTGTTTTGCCAAAATTAAGAAATAAATTATTATATGCAAAACAAAAACTATTTTTTCTACAAAATAGAGAGAAGTTGATGTCGTTATAGCCTGCAAATACTTCTTCGATGTACTCTTTGAGTTCCTTCATCTGATTTTCCAATACTGATACACGGTCAATTGATGAGTTGACTATCAGTAGCAAACAACTACGAAAACACGCATGATTCATCCCACGAGACGAAAAAATCCATCCCATGAGACGAAAGAATCCGTCTCACGAGACGAAAAAATCCGTCCCATGAGATGAAAAAATCTATCTCGTGAGACGAAAGACTTCCAACTTTAATGATTACTTTTGTGGAATACTGTGCGAAAGAACAGAATCATCACAACTGCATAATTTAAAAATAACATATAATGGGACAACATAATTGTGAGAATTGCGCTATACGGGCAAAGTATGACAAAAACCCCAAATCACTGATTGGGAGGTTTTGGCGTTGGCATATTAACTTCTGCCCCGGTTGGAAAGGATATATCAACTCTTTAGGTGAAGAAGAAAAGCAAGTATTAAAAGGCAAGTATCAACTCAAGAATATATAGAAGGAGACAAAAGAATCAGATAGATGGGAGTAATCAGGCGTATTCCATCAAAAAAACGACCTATTAAACAGACTTTCCGAGATGTTTTGCCCCCGGTTGAGGGGTACAAGCATTACAGTTGATGGGTACAAGCATTCCGTATCCTATTGTATCTTTGCACTTTTAGGAGTACAAGCATTACATTTGCAGAATACAAGCGTTACATTTATAGAACGCAAGCATTACATTTATGGAACACAAGCATTACATTTGCAGAACACAAGTGTTCTGCGCGAGCCACTAAAGTACTTCTCTAAAGGCTTTATAGCAGGATGATTAAGCTTAACAAGTCAACCAAAATCAGGACAAAATACGGTGTAAGTAAAAAGTCTGCATACACTCCGAAAAAGTTGCTGCCACCACTACTCTAATGCCGATGAATAAGGGGATACAGAGTGTTAGTGTAGGTATGCAAGTAAAAGTATAAACTCCGGGATATGCGTGCGCGCACATACACGCGCGCGAGGAAGATGAAGTTGAAACAGTATCTCTATCCGGCAGACATGCAGCGATACGGAAAGAAGACAGGGGATTGTAGATACAGATGTGTGTTTCAGGATTAGAAAAATATCATTCTTTATTCAACCGGCATAAAATACGCTGGATTTTATGTAAGTTTGCAGCTATTAATTCATCATCTATGTTATCCAGGAAAATTATGGTTGCAGCTATTGCAATGTCCTCACTTGCCGCACAGGCACAGGAGACACAATTTAACATCATTCCGGAGCCGGTGCAAATCACGGTGACCGGAGAAGGGACTTATCCGATTGGACGGAATACCCTCGTCCGGGTGTCAGATGAAAATCTGCAAACTTCGGCTGACTATTTGGCTGATTACATGTCCCGTTATCTGGGTATTCCTCTGCAAATGGAAAAGACAAAGCGGGATAAACGGAAAAAGACTTCCTCCGTAGCCTCTTCAGATGAACTTCCCGGCATTTTGTTAGTCAACCGGAATAGCGATAACCGGAATAGCGATGAGCTTTCAGGCGGTTACCAACTGGAAGTCAGCCAAACGCACGGCGTACGCATTGAAGGAAATGATGCCGCAGGCGTTTTCTACGGAATACAAACATTGATACAGATGCTTCCTACCCGCGCAGGAGTATTACCGGTTCTTCCGGAAGTGAAAATTACCGATTATCCCCGCTTTGCATACCGGGGTATGCATCTGGATGTAGTGCGCCACTTCTTTCCCGTGGACTTCATCAAAAAGTACATTGATTATCTGGCATTGCACAAACTTAACTATTTCCACTGGCATCTGACGGACGACCAGGCATGGCGTATTGAAATGAAATGCCGGCCGGAACTGACAGAGAAAGGTTCTGTCCGTGAAGGAGAAATCTTCGGGCTTTACCCCGGAAAATACCAACCGTTACCTTACGGCGGTTATTATACCCATGAAGATGTACGCGAAATAGTGCGTTATGCCGCCCAACGACACATTACCATCATACCCGAAATAGATATCCCCGGACATTGCATGGCAGTACTTGCTACCTATCCGCAATTCAGTACCACTCCTGACGAACCGAAGAAGGCGGCGCTGACATGGGGTATCTTCAATAAATTCAATAACGTGCTGGCGCCCAAACCGGAAGTCTTCACTTTCCTGAAAGATGTATTTTCCGAACTGTGCGACCTGTTTCCCGGACAGTATATCCACGTGGGAGGTGATGAATGTGCCAAGCGTTGGTGGCAAGAGTCGGAAGAGACACAGCTATTCATGCGCGAAAAGGGTTTGAAAGATGAAAAAGCATTGCAGAGTTATTTCATCCATTACGTGCAGGAAGTGGTGAACGGGAAAGGTAAAACACTTATCGGTTGGGATGAAATACTCGAAGGGGGAATTTCCGAAGACTGTATCATCATGAACTGGCGGCGTCCTGAATTTGGCAAGAAGGCATTGAAAACAGGACACCGTATGATATCCACTTGCTCCGCCTGGCTTTATTTTAACATGAAAGAGAGCCGTACACAAACGGAGATTGCCCCGCGTGGTCCGTTACCTTTAGAGAAAGTATATGAATTTCAAATTGCCCCCGATTCGTTGACTGCACAGCAACAAGAGCTGGTGTGGGGAGCACAAGGTTGCCTGTGGACGGAATACATACCTACTACCTGGAAGGCGGAATTTGCTATTTTCCCCCGCATGTCAGCGCTTGCGGAGAATGTTTGGTCGCCCTTGGAGAAGAAAGACTGGAGAAACTTCGCCCGCAAAGTGGAAGTTCAGTTTGAACGCTACGAATTGTGGGGTGCACGTTACTCCGACGCTTTTTTCCGTACGCAGGACATAGAACGCAAAAGGTAGTTAACCAATCATAAAACGATTCCCCCATGCAGTACTTCGAATCTAATCCGCATTTATAGAAATAAAAACATTATGCGAACTATTATGAAGTACTTATTTTGTTGGATTACGGGGATATTGCTAACCGCCTCACTGCATGCTCAAAGCGGAAGCAATAAGAATTCAACTTTTTTTGTCCATGTTGGTCCCTCATGGTATACGGGAAATCTTATGGGAATCACCGACAGATCGGATGCGTATTGTGATGATCTACGGAAAGGAATAACTTGGGATGCCGGTTTTCTCCGGCAGGTTGCCGGTAGGGAATTAAAGTTTGGTGTAGGCTTCATCTATCAGGGAAGCATGTATAAGAACACACACGATACCGGAGCCGACAAGATATACATGAATTATCTGGCGCCTCAGATGTCTTTGTCCGTGATGCGGGAACACTTTCAACTTCAGTTGTCCGGAGGTGTGGGATATCAGTTCTACCGCGACAAGAGTACCGTGTACGATAAGCCACGGGATGTTTCCATGAATAAGTTTGCTGCCAACCTGGCTCTTTCGGGCGAATACTACCTGGCGGAGGACTGGGGAATTTCCGCACGGTTGAACTGGTTGACTTCCGAGTCCGAACGCTACTCCGTGAAGTATCATGGTACGAAGTGGAATGTTGAAGACCCGAAGACGGGTACCGGTCATTTCGGTCAGTTATCTCTATCCTTTGGTATAAACTATCATTTTTAAGACATTATGAAAAAGCTATTATATGTATTCCTGTTGATTCTTTGCTATGCCTGCGAAGAAGATAAAAGCATTGACCCTACGTTAATGCCGGAAGCAACAACTACGGGCGAAAACACATTAGGTTGCCTGATAGACGGTTGGGTGTACACTGCCGGACGCTTTGGAAGCCCCGAAGTTCGTGTTCGCAACGATGAAGAGAACCATTATATTGATATTGAAGCCCAAATCGATCGTTTTAGCGATCTTCACTTTACACTTGTGAACCCACAACAGGGAGCTACCTGCACATATACAAACGTAGTTTTCGATCAAGAGAGACTACCGGATGGTGAGGCGCACATCACTCGTATGGATGGTTCCGTCATCAGTGGTACCTTCAGCGGCGGGAATATCCGGGAAGGTCGCTTTGACATCAGATATCAGGGTGAATCCGAAGGTGATGGCGGCAATGTAGTCTACTGATAATTGTAGGGAGTGTACTTGAGAAGACGTGTTAGTAGTAAGTAGTTAGTAGTAAGTAGTTAGTAGTAAGTAGTTAGTAGTAAGTAGTTAGTAGTAAGTAGTTAGTAGTAAGTAGTTAGTAGTAGATAGATAGTTATCGGTTAATCTTTAACTACTTGTTACTTACTACTAACTACTAACTACTAACCACTAACTACTTACTACTAACTACTTACTACTAACCACTAACCAAGTTTTACTTCATAATACTCAAAGCATCCAATGAAGCAGCCAGCGCCACCAAGGAAGCGCTCCAATTAATGGCGATTTCATTGGATGCATAAGACTCTTCTACATCAGCATAGGCTTCATCGGGCAATTGGGAAGGATAGGTAACGTGATCTTGCCGTCCCGGGTTAGGACCTCCTACCAGGAATCCCGGAATGGGCGCTTCTATACCATCCGATGCAGCAAGACGATGATGCGGGTACAAAGGAGTCTTAGTTCCGAAGCCCGTTACATAACAGTAACCCGTAGCATTTCTACCCAGCAGATAGTCCATGTTGCGGTAAGCATTCGTCAGGTACAGGTGTTTTCCCGTCAATTGATAAGCATACACTAAGGAAATGGCCTGATTAGCGCACTTCTCGGAGAGACATCCCCAGTAGAAATCCTTGGCATCGTTTCCATAAGGAGCATGGAAGGGAGAGTTTCCGGCATTCTGCACCGACTTCTCAGCATAATCAAGAAGCATATTCTTCAGTGTTTCCACCATCTTCAGGTCTTCGCCGGTCAGTTCCTTTCCCGGCTGAATCCATGCAAATACACCCAGTCCTGCCGTATTTCCCCAACCGGCGGGCGAGTATTCCTTGGGAATATTCTTCAGCACCATCTCGCGGTAAGCATTCTTGCCTGTGGCAAAATAGAGTTCAGAAGCCGCCCAGAAGAATTCATCGCCGGCAGAACCATCGCCATAAGCTCCGGTGACTACGGCGGGTTGATATTCCTTGTTGAGTGTATTCTGCCTGTAGAACGCTTGCGGATGTGCTTCTGCCCAGGCATAAGCTCGTTCGGCAGATTCCAAAGCCTGCTTTGAGAAGCCGGGATAATCCTGCTCATAAGGAGCAAACAAACGGGAAGCCTGTGCCATGGAAGCGGCATAGTCCAGCGCTGCCGTTACCGACTTTTGAACAACATACCGGGGTTGCTTGCACTCGATGGGCTTTATGAAGCCTTCAAATTGAGGGGTTGTCAGTTTGTGATAGACTCCGCCGTCTGCCGGGTCTTGCATGGTAAGCATCCAGCTCAGGTTATAATGCATCTCGTCCAGCAAGTCGGGAGTATGGTTACCGCTCTCCGGAATATTCACTTGTTGGGCGGCAAAGTAATCGGGAAATAAACGGTAAACCGCCTGCATCAATCCGATGGAATAGGCTGAGTTTACGATATACTTATTATAATCTCCGGCATCATACCAGCCTTTGGGAGAAGAAATCACTGTTCCGGCTGCACGCTCCGGGCCGGCAGCACTGGGGTGTATCAGTACATGGTTATCGGGATGAGCCGATGGCCTGTTCCACTTGCCCGCATAGCGTTCTTCAATGGGAGTGGCTGTGCGTTGATAATAGAAAGACTTCAATGCGGCGTCTGCCAAAGGAGACAATACTCTTTCCTTTATTTCGAACGGAACGGTGTCTCCGGCAGCTATCAATACATACGTTCCCGGTGTTGTGACTTCACTGAAGTCCAATATCGTTCTTTTCTTATTCGACCATGGGGACGAGGCGGTATATCCGGGCTTACCCGAATATACTTTGTTGCCCGTAACGGCATCCGCAACAGTAAATTCCTGCACTACGCCGTCATTCACCACGGCTACCTTTTCCTGCTTGGGATAATATCCCAGTTGGTTCAAACGAACGGCTTCCGAAGAAGACACGGCTTCCGAAGGATGGTTCAGAGTCGCCATTCCTCCCAAAACACCAAACAAATATACAGCTACATTCATATATTCTATATTTTAAAGAGTTAGTTACTTGCTTTTGGTTTACCCGGAACATCCGGTGTACGAGTTCATCCCGCAAATTCATCCGGTATTTATGCAGGAGAAATCCGGCTCACGTACCTGATGTTTCGGGTAAGCCCTTATTGTTATGATTAAATCTCTGTCTCCATTTGTATCCTTCCATCCTTCGAAGAACTTCCTACTATTATCTCTACAGTACCCGGCTCCAGTTGCCAATCCCAGGCTGCTTCATCCCAGTGCCGCAGATGCTTCATAGGAACCTGTATCTTTACAGAACCTGTTTCACCTGCTTGCAGATGGATGCGTTGGAAACCTTTCAATTCTTGCAGCGGGCGCTCTATCTTGGAATCCGGACGCCTGACATAAAGCTGTACCACTTCCTCTCCGTCGTATTTCCCCGTATTACGGAGTTTCACCTCAGCAACGAGATTGTCATCATCCATGTCCACCTCCAAATTCAAGTAATTGAAGTAGCTATAAGACAACCCGTGACCGAAAGGATACAACACAGGAACCTCCTTGGTATCAAACCAACGGTATCCCACAAATATATCTTCCGCATACTCCGCATCAGGTCCACCGAGCTGAGCCGCATTTCTTCTGTTTACAAGATTCGTGAATATATCTCCTTGCCTCTGCGGCATTTCCTGCGGATAGACATTCAGACTATAAGCGGGAGAATCTTCCAGACGGATTGGGAGAGTGAAAGGCAACTTCCCCGAAGGAGAAATTTCTCCCGACAGGACATCAGCCAAAGCAGTACCACCCTCCGAGCCATTGAACCAGGACATGAGAATGGCGGGAGACGTCTCCTGCACAACACGCAAGTCCACGGGAGCGCCGGACACGATTACCGTCACAATGTTCGGATTAACGGCAGAGAGTGCTTTCAGCAATTCGTCCTGCCCCATGGGTAAAGTAATGGCATTGCGGTCGCGTCCTTCGGTCTCTACTTCCCGGTTGTTTCCACCAACGAAGATAACCAGGTCTGATTCCTTTGCAAGCGATACGGCTTCGTCCATCAACTTGGGGTCGGCGTTTGTATAGGGAGATACGCGCGATTCGCGGTCGCGCTTGCTATATTCGGCGTAGCCTTGCGCCCATTTAATGGTGATTCCACTTCCTTCAAATTGCTTCGTGATGCCTGCCAACGGGGTGACTTCATACAGTGCTTTCACTCCGGCGCCTACTCCGCCCAACGCTTGCGTGCGCACGGCATTGTCTCCTATCACGGCAATACTCTTGACTTTCTCTGCCTGGATGGGAAGCAGTTTGTTTTCATTCTTGAGCAACACAATGGAACGCTTGGCTATGTCATAAGCTATTTGTTGCTGTTCGGGCTGAGAGGTCATTACTTGGTTGGCTTCTGCTTCGGGCACAGGCTTCACTGTGAGGCGGACACGCAGAATCTCACGTACCCTGATGTCGATAATACTGTCGGATACGGCACCGGACTTTACAGAATCCAGCAATGCCTGTCCAAAGTAGCGCGACCCCGGCATTTCCACGTTCAATCCGTTCTGCAACGCCTTCACTGTGGAGTGTACGCCGCCCCAGTCGGAGATAACTATCCCGCGGAATCCCCATTCATCACGGAGAATGCGGTTCAGCAGCATATCATTTTCCGAACACCAGTCTCCCTCTACTTTATTATATGCCGCCATCACTCCATAAGCGTCTCCTTCTTTCACGGCGGCTTCGAACGGAGGAAGATAAATCTCGCGCATAGCCCGTTGGGATACCTTCACGTTGACGCTTCCACGGGCATCCTCCTGATTATTGAGCGCATAATGCTTCAGGCAGACAGCCGCTCCGTTGTCTTGCGCTCCCAATGTATATTTCACGGAAAGCGCTGCGCTCAACAGCGGGTCTTCGCTCAGATACTCGTACGTACGTCCGCCGGTGGGCAGTCGCTGAATGTTGATGGCAGGGCCTAATATCATGTCCTTGCCCCTCAGCCGGGCTTCCTTTGCCATGCCTACGCCATACCGGTACGCCAGGTCTTCGCTCCAGGTGGCTGCCAGTGCCGAGCCGGTGGGGTAGAAGGTGGCGGAGTCTGTGGTTAATCCCAGGGAGTTCCATGAGTGCGGTTCCATTTCTTCGCGGATACCGAAAGGGCCGTCGGCATATTGCATGTCTGCTATGCCCAGGCGTTCTACGCCTGCCGATGAGAACATGTTCTTGCCATGCAGCATGTTTACTTTCTCTTCCAGTGTCATTTGAGATATCAACTCTGTGATTTCATCTTCGTGTTGCAACAAGAGAGACTTCTTTTCCACCGGTTTCTCTGCGGTACATGCCGCCAGCACAATGATGCCGGATGCGACGGTTAATAGACTGATTCGTTTCATATACTACTCATTTATTTCATTTAAAAAACCTGTAATTTCAAATCCCATACGGCTGTTGTGGTAAGGGCAGTTCCACAAGCTCGCCTTAGGTTCACGGCGGCGGGGAGTGCCGTCCTCCAATACCGTCCGGTACCATTCGCCATGCTCCCTGTCTATCATTCGCAACTTGATAAACTCCCAGGTGCGGATGGCGCTATCCAGATAAGACTGCTTCCCGGTCAGTCGCCATGCATTCATGCATCCAACTACTGTTTCCGCCTGACACCACCAGGAAGCGTCTCTGCGGATTCTGTCTTTGTTTCTTTCGTACATCATGTATCCCGTCGGGTTGATGCCTTCCTGCAGGGCGGCATCCACCAGTTCTAAGGAGATTTTCCTGCATTTATCTATGACTGAAGCATCGCCCAACGCCTCTGCGGCTTCCGTCAGCAACCAGGATGTTTCGATATCATGCCCGTAGGAGTCGATGTCATCCAGGTTTTTCCAATCGGAGTCACAGAACAGTATCAGGTGGTGCGTCTGCGGGTTGTATAGTTTGGTGGTGAGCAGGTCTATTACTTTGGCAAGACGTTGGCGCAGGGTGCTGTCGCGCCACACTTTATACAATAAGGTGTATGCTTCGAGCACATGTATGTGGGTATTCATGGTTTTGGTGGCAGTGCCGTCTCCGTCGTATCCCAGCTTTTCCGGAGTTCCCCATGTGCGGTTGAAGGATTCGATATAACCGTCTCTGAGCGGGTCTTTTATTTTGTTTTCCATGGTACGGTAAATGTCGATGGCTTTTTGCAGGCTCTCGATGTTACCGGTTGCCCGGAAGTGTTCGGCAAGTCCGTAAATGGCGTAGGTGCAGCCGTAGGTTTGTTTGTCGGTATTCAAGGGGGTGCCGTCTGCTTTTATCTGCCAGTAGACGCCGCCGTATTGGGGGTCGATGAAATGGTCGATGAAATAGCGTTGCGCTCTGTCTGCGAGGTTGCGGTAGATGGTGTCTCCGCAGATGCGGTAGGCGGCCGAGAAAGTCCAGAGGATACGTGCGTTCAAGACTCCGCCTTTGGGGGCATCGGCTATTGGGGTTCCGTCGCGCATGAGGGTTCCGTAGAAACCTCCGGAGGGGTCTATGCTGTGTTTCTCCCAGAAGGGGAGGATGTTGTCTTTCAGGTCTGCGGTAATCTCGTCATGCAATGTCCTGACGGCATCCGGTTGAGCCTTTGTAGGAAGAGAAATCCATGATTGGATTAGAATAAGCAGGGAAATAAGAAAATAATGTTTCATAAGTATTAATCAAAATTATATCAAAATCAGGAGGGAGTCACCCTCACCCATTTCCGTGAATCACTCTCACCCGCCCCAGTGGGTCACTCTCACCTAAACACCGACTCGTCAGCATCCGCAAAGTTAATTAGATTCACAATTCAACAATTACAATGCCCCCGTTATTTAGGGCATTAATTGTATCGGAAAGAGGAATCATTTGATTTCCTCCGGCAGAGAAAACAAATCAGGACGTTACCGGAAAGATTACATCCCCCTAAAGATTCCTCCGGGCTATCTGCACCTTGCGAATTTTAAGTAGATTTGTAACCTGTTCCTTCATTCTCTTTTGTGAATCAGTAGTTAAAGTAGTTATCTCTTCGCTCAGTAGTTATGGGAGTTAAAGCCGATAGTCTGGTTACTGATATACAGAATTAAGCATTAAGGGAGTATCGGCTTTAACTCCTAGAGGGCTGATAACTCCTTTAATTCCTCTAACTCCTGATTCGCATTACTTATGAACATTTACTTAACTCTAAAAATAAGGTACCATGAGAAAAAGAATTTTTCTATTTGCATCAGCCTGCGCCCTGCTCTTCTGCAGCAATGCATCGTATGCGCAGGAGTTTCAACTCACCTCCGCCGGTTACTTCAAAAACCAAGGAATCGACGTAATGGCCTTTGACGACATCTACCCCGAAGGACACCAGGGGGGAGTATGCGTCATCATGAACGGACACCGCATAGCCACCAACGGAGATATTCGCCTGGAAGCTACACCGGGACAGTGGCAGCCCGTGCCGAAACAACTCAAACGGGAACTGGGCGACAACAGCATCACCGCCTCACTCTGTTACCCCGACTCGTCGCGCCACCTCACTGGCTTTAACCCGATGATTTACCCGGATCTTAACTTTCATTATACCGTAAAGGTAGAAGCAAAAGGAAACAGCATCGAAGTTACCGTAGACCTCGACCGCCCCATTCCCCGGGAGTTTATCGGGAAAGTGGGCTTCAACCTCGAATTCTTCCCCGGCTCACTGTTCGGCAAGCCCTGGATAATGGACAAACAAAGCGGCATCTACCCGCAGCAGCCCAACTCCCCGCTGATGACCACCAAGCCCAACCACCTGCACACCGGAGACTTTCACCAGGCAAACCGTTCGCTGGCGGACATCAACCGGTTGATAGGCAAAGGATACAGCCCCATTGTGGCGGACGACATCATCAGCGAGCCTTACGCCACAGGTCGCAAATTCACCTCACGCCCCGACGACCCTTACAGCAAACTAACCATCGAATCATTGAACGACGACCTGCAACTGTTTGACGGACGCATGAACCATAACAACGGCTGGTTTGTACTCCGCAGCAACATCCGGCCGGGCGTTACGAAAGATGCGGTGAAGTGGATTATCACCCCGAACGTGGTGTCCGACTGGATTTATCCACCCGTTGTACAAACCTCCCAGATAGGCTACCACCCGGCACAGGACAAGGAAGCCATCATCGAAATGGACGTGCGCGACGACCGACAGGAAACGGCGCAGATTATCCGCATTGATGCAGACCGGGAAAGCGTTGTCAAGACCGTCAGCCCCGAAGCATGGGGTAAGTTCCTGAGGTACAACTACCGGAAGGTCAACTTCACCGACGTACGCGAATCCGGCCTTTACAAGATAAAGTACGGAGAATCCGTGTCCCCCATCTTCCGCATTGACAATGATGTGTACGCAAGAGGCGTGTGGCAACCCGTTCTCGAATACTTCCTGCCGGTGCAGATGTGCCACATGCGGGTGAACGAGAAGTACCGCGTATGGCACGACCTCTGCCACATGGACGATGCGCGGATGGCACCCTCGAACAATCATATCGACGGTTACGACCAGAAGGAAGGTTTGTCCAAGTTCAAACCGGGCGACATAGTTCCGGGAGTAAACATAGGCGGCTGGCACGATGCGGGTGACTTCGACCTTCGCATTGAATCGCAAGCCGGAGAGTCGTATATTCTGGCGCTGACGTACGAAGCCTTCCGCCCGGACCTTGACGTGACTTCCATCGACCAGATAAACCGCGTAACGGAAATCCACCAGGCAGACGGCAAAAACGACTTGTTGCAACAAGTGGAGAACGGCGCCCTCAGCGTAGTGAGCGGCTACCTGGCACTGGGACGTTTGTACAGGGGTATCATCTGCAACGACCTGCGCCAGTACGTACTTCTGGGCGATGCCGCCGCCATGACGGACGGGATAACCGGCAACGAGGACGACCGTTGGATTTTCACCGAGGACAATCCGGCGCGCGAACTCTCGACCGCCGCCCAACTGGCTGCCGTGTCGCGTGTGCTGAAAGGTATGAACGACACGCTCAGCGTACATTGCCTCAACATTGCCCGCGAGATTTACGCTACCGTCGGTGCGAACGTCAGCAACACTAACAGCAGAGGAAACCAGAGGCGGAACTGGGCTTTGTTCCCCAAAATACAGGCTGCCGTAGAGTTGTATCTCACTACGGGCGAACAGGCGTATATGGATTTTTTGCTTGAGAACCGGGAAGTTATCATCAGCCGGATAGGACAAACGGGGTGGTACACGGCACGCGTGGAGAAACTGTTTGCGCAGATGAAGAACAAGAAGGCGAAGGCATTCTCCGCTGCTTTCCGCAAGGCGCTGGTTGAATACGAAAAGGAAGTGGTGAAGCAAACGCAGGATACTCCGTACGGCATTCCTTACCGTCCGCACATCTGGGGTGCAGGCTGGGATATACAGCGCTTTGGTTTCGAGTACTACTTCCTGACGACGGCTTATCCGGAGATATTCTCAGGCGCACCGGTATTCAGCGCGCTCAACTTTGTTCTGGGATGTCATCCGGGGTCTAACCAGGCTTCGTTCGCTTCGGGCGTAGGCGCAGAGTCGGCTACGGTGGGCTATGGGTTGAATCGTGCGGACTGGTCGTATATTCCCGGTGGGGTGATATCTGGCACTGCGCTTATTCGTCCAGACTTTCCGGAGCTGTTGACGTTCCCGTTCTTGTGGCAGCAGACTGAGTATGTGATGGGGGGAGGTTCTTCGCACTACATGTTCCTGGTGCTTGCGGCACAAGAGTTGCTGAAGTGAGGAGGATGTAACTTTTTGTCAAGATGATTCACTGCATTCCATACTTGTTCAAAACCTTATCCGAAACCCCTTTTACCCCCTCCAGAGCACCTTCTGAGAGGGGGTACAATCAGTATACGACTGAACCCTATTCAGTCGTATAGTGAATAGGGCTCACTATACGACTGATTTATGAACAGAAATACAGGTATTGTATTCGTGTTCTTTTTTCTTAAAACAATCCCTCTTTTACTTCGTATCATTCTTCCGGATTTCAACCCGGCGAATCTTCCCGCTGATAGTCTTCGGCAGCTCATCTACAAACTCTATCACACGCGGATATTTATAAGGCGCCGTCACCTTCTTCACATGCTCCTGCAATTCCTTGGCAAGCACTTCGCCGGCTTGGTCCTTATATTCTTTCGCCAGCACAATAGTAGCCTTCACCACCTGACCGCGGATTTCATCGGGCACACCGGTAATGGCGCACTCTATCACGGCATCATGCGTCATCAAGGCGCTTTCCACCTCGAACGGGCCGATGCGGTAACCGGAACTCTTGATAACATCATCGGCACGCCCCACGAACCAAAGGTAACCGTCTTCGTCCTTCCAGGCAACGTCTCCGGTGTAATAGATGTCGTTGTTCCAGGCTTCGTACGTACGTTCCGCATCACGGTAATACTCTTTGAACAATCCCAACGGCTTGCGCTTGTCCGTGCGAATCACAATTTGTCCTTGCTCTCCGGCTTCCACCGAACGACCGTCGTTGTCTATCAGGTCTACATCAAATTGCGGATTGGGCAATCCCATACTGCCCGGCTTCGGCTCCATCCAGGGCATGGTGGCGATAATGAGCGTAGTTTCGGTTTGTCCGAAGCCCTCCATCAGTTTGATGCCCGTCAGCTTCTTGAAAGTCTCGAATACGGCAGGGTTCAGCGCCTCGCCTGCGATGGTGCAATACTTCAGGGACGATAAGTTATACTTCGTCAGGTCTTCGTGGATAAGGAAGCGGAAGATAGTGGGCGGCGCACAGAGGGAAGTGACGCGGAAATCCTGTATCTTTTCCAGGATGGCGGCGGGCGTAAACTTCTCATGGTCGTACACAAATATGTTTGCTCCGGCAATCCACTGTCCGTACAGTTTGCCCCACACCGCCTTTCCCCAACCGGTGTCGGCAATGGTGAGGTGCAGACTGTCTTCCGTCAGGTTGTGCCAAAGGCTGGCGGTAACGATGTGCCCCAACGGATAGGTGAAGTCGTGGGCAACCATCTTGGGTTCGCCGGTGGTTCCGCTGGTGAAGTACATCAGGGAGATGTCTTCATTTGTATTTGCAAGTTCCGGTCTTATGAAAGGAGCGGCGTTTTCAATACCTTTGTGGAAGTCTCCAAACCCTTCGGGGATGTCGGGGCCTATGCTGACAAGCGTCTTCACGGTGGGCGAATCCGGCATGGCGGCAACAATATGGTCGGTTATCACCGGCTCGCCTGCACAGACAATCATCTTTATATCTGCTGCGTTGCAACGATACGTAATGTCTTTCTTCGTCAGCAAATGTGTGGCGGGAATAACCACAGCGCCCAGTTTGTGCAGGGCAATGACGCTGAACCAGAACTCGAAACGGCGTTTCAGGATTAGCATCACCATATCTCCGCGGCCTATGCCGAGGCTCTGGAAGTACGCGGCGGTCTTGTCCGAATAATATTTCATATCGGCGAATGAGTACTGGCGGAAGTCGCCCTGGTCATTTGTCCACAGCAAAGCGCGTTTGTCGGGTTGTTCAGTAGCCCAGACGTCTACTACATCGTAACCGAAGTTGAAGTTCTCCGGTACATTTATCTTCAGGTTTTTATTAAAGTCCTCTTGCGATGTGAAAGAGGTTTGCGATAAGAATCTTTCTACCATAATTCTTCTTAGTAATTACATGATAATTGCCAGGAAACGTACTGTTTTTCCGTCCAACGCTTTCATGCCGTGGGGCAGTTTGGAGTTGAAGTACAGGCTGTCTCCTTCGTTGAGTATGAGTTCCTTTCCGTCGATGCTAACCATCATACGGCCTTCGAGGACGAGGTTGAACTCCTGTCCGTTGTGGCTGTTGTAATGTATCGGTTCGCTGTCGGGCTTAGGCTCAACGGTCACGATAAACGGGTCGGCATTGCGATTGATGAAACCTGCGGCAAGCGACTGGTATTTGTAGGCTTTGGTACGCTCAATGCTCGTTCCCTTACCGGCGCGGGTCAGGAAGTAGGTACTCATTTTAGGCTCTTCGCCAAACATCAACGCATCAAGCGCCACTCCATATCTGCGGGCGATTCTTTGCAGCATACTCACGGAAATATCATATTCTCCCGACTCGGCAAGACGATATTCTTCGGCAGAGACATCACATTCGCGTGCAATGTCCTCGGATGTCAGTTCCAGCACATCGCGTAGACCGCGAAGACGTTCTGCAATTTGTTTAATCTGTTCGTCCATGTAATTGTTTTTATTTCGTTAATAATAATTTTGCTATTTGCTCGCCTTCATTGCATGGATAATAGCGGAGGTGTATCCACTGTGTTCCAGTTCATTAATGCCTTTGATGGTGATGCCGCCCGGGGTGCATACTTTATCAATTTCCACACTGGGGTGCGTGTCGTTGTTCAGTATCAGTTCGGCAGCTCCCTTCACGGATTGCGCCACCATCTTCATGGCATCTTTGGGGTATATGCCCATTTCGATACCGGCTTGCATGGCTGCCTGAATGTATTTTAATACGTAAGCGATGCCGCAGGAAGTGAGGGCGGTAGTGGCTGCTATCTTTTCTTCGGGAACCAGCATGGAGAGTCCCATCTCGTTGAAGATATCCACCAGCAGTTGCTCCTGCCCAGGAGTGGCGTTCCGGCTGGCGATGAGGGTCATGCTGGCAAGTTCGCTGATGGCGGTATTCGGTACAAGGCGGAACATGGTCATTTCCGGTTCGGCAACATAGTGTGCCAGTTCTTCGAAGGCTATTCCGGCTGCGATGGAGACGAGTATTTGCTTGCTTTTCAATTTCAGTTCGCGCACCACTTGCTTCATGAGCCAGGGTTTCACTGCGAAGAGAATTAAGTCGGCGTTTGTAACTGCATTTTGGTTGACTGTAGTAGTTTGTATGGCAGGGAATTCTTTGAGTAACTCACCCAGTCTTTCATTCGAAGGATCTGCCACAGTGATATCCGCAGCAGAGACAATGCTTCCCTTTGCTAATCCGCGAGCAATGGAACCACCCATGTTCCCTGCTCCGATAATTGCTATCTTCATATCATTTTGTTATTAGAAGGGTTATTGAAAAGCAAAGGTAGATATTTTTTCGTCTATATAAGGAACAAATATGAATGTTTTTTATGGGTTGGTGCACAAAAAGGTAACTTGATTTTGTTATATATCATGTAGAATGATTATATTTGTTCGACCAAATATATTATGATTATGTCTGAAAATGAAATGAATTCTTATCGTCTGACCAGTATGGAGGAACCTACGGATGAAATGTTGGCTCAACTCATGAAAGAAGTTGCAGAAGAAGCAAAGCAGAAGTCAGAGGAGGCTCATAGAATTTTCTTTCAGGAAATTAGGGATGCTGTTCGTGTACAGCGGGAGGCAGAGGCTCGTAAGGGGATGAATATCAGGGAATTTAAAAATAGTAATAAAAATAGTAATGACTGATTTAGTGCATAAACCAGTGCTTATTGTAATAGCTGTCCTAATGGTTTCGGTAAAACGTCTATAACTTCAAAGATACTCCATCATGAATGGATGGAAGACTCCGTTTATATCAATCCGGATATTATTGCTCAGGAACAATTTGGAGACTGGAACTCAAAAGAGGCTGTTATGCAGTCAGTTAAATACTGCGAAGAACTAAGAGAAAAATGTTTGGTAGAACGTAAAAGTCTGATTTTTGAGACAGTTTTATCTATAGAAGATAAGATTGACTATATCCGTAGAGCAATTGAAGCTGGTTTTTTTATCCGTTTGTTTTTTGTTTGTACAGCGTCACCCACGATCAATGCTGCTCGTATTGCTAATCGGGTTATGGAAGGTGGACATGATGTGCCGGAATGGGCACAATCGATTCTGGAAAGTATCTTATACTAAAAAAAACAACCCTGCAGGACTTTTGAAGTACCGACAGGGTTGTTTCTTATTATAGTATCTATCAAATTCTTTATAGTATTTTCCTGAAACGTTCAAGGAATACACCAGCCTCCTCCATGCTGAGGCTGAGGGGCGGTAACAGACGGATTACGTTTGTGCCGCTGACCCCTGTAAATACATGCTGCTCTTTCAGAAGCCTTTGGCGCAATTCTTTTATCGGCTCTTCAAACTCAAGGCCAATCATCAGGCCGCGTCCGCGGACTTCCTTTATCTGAGGAAGTTTCTCCAGTTCCGCCATCAGGTAATCGCCTACTTTGGCGGCATTCTCAATGAGGTTTTCCTGCTCTATCACATCCAGTACGGCAAGCGCTGCACTACATGCCAGGTGATTACCGCCGAAAGTAGTTCCCAACTGCCCGTATATTGCAGGAAACATCGGACTGATAAGCATACCTGCCAACGGGAAACCGTTGCCGATACCTTTGGCAACAGTGATGATATCCGCCTTGATACCGCTGTACTGGTGGGCGAAGAACTTACCGCTACGTCCGTAACCGCTCTGTATTTCATCCAAAATCAGCACCGTATTATGGGCAGTACAGGCTTCGCGCAAGGCATGCATGAACTCGTCCGTAGGCAAGTGAATACCACCTATGCCCTGAATACCTTCAATAATCACGGCGCAAACATCTCCTTTTGCCAATTCAGCCTTCATGGCTTCCGTATCGTTCAAAGGCAGGTAGGTTACGTGTTTGCAAGCGTTGATGGGAGCAATGATTTTCGGATTATCGGTTACCTCTACCGCAAGCGAAGTACGGCCATGGAATGATTTGTTGAAAGAAATAACGCGCGTACGTCCGTTGTAGAATGAAGCCAGTTTCAATGCATTCTCATTCGCTTCGGCGCCGCTGTTAATCAGGAAGAAGGAGTAATCGTCATAACCGCATACCTTTCCCAGGCGTTCGGCAACTTCTTCTTGCAACTTGTTGATTACCGAATTGGAATAGAATCCCAACGTAGCAACTTGTTTGCTTATCATCTCCGCGTAATGCGGGTGCGCATGGCCGATGGAGATGACGGCATGGCCGCCGTAAAGGTCAAGATACTCCGTGCCGTTCTCATCCCATACGTGGCAACCTTTCCCTTTGACGATGTTGATGTCAAAGAGAGGATATACATCGAATAGTTTCATTTTCTATCAGAATGCGGAAGGTTTCAACCGTAGCCCTACGGTTTCTTCCAAATTAAACATCAGGTTCATATTATGTACCGCCTGTCCGCTGGCGCCTTTCAGCAGGTTGTCTATGCAGGATATGATGAGCAGTTTATCGCCGTGTTTCTCCAAATGGAGGAGGCACTTGTTGGTGTTCACTACTTGTTTCAGGTCGATATTCTTGTCTACAATATGCACAAAGGAGTCTTTGGCATAATATTCTTCGTATATACGGAGGATTTCATCCAATGCAACTTTGGTTTTCACTACAATGGTGGCAAAGATACCGCGCGCAAAGTCACCGCGGTAAGGAATGAAATCAATCTCCGAATTGAAACTGTTCTGCAATTGCGCCAGCGACTGTTTGATTTCGGGCACATGTTGATGGTCGAAAGCCTTGTAAACGCTCATATTGTTGTTGCGCCAACTGAAGTGGCTCGTAGCACCCGGCTTTACGCCTGCACCGGTGCTGCCGGTAATGGCGTTCACCATGATGTTGTCGTTCAGCATCAGGTGTTTGGCAAGAGGCAGCAGGCCCAGTTGGATACAGGTGGCAAAGCATCCGGGATTGGCTACATATTTCGCATTGCAGGTGGCGCGGCGGTTCAACTCCGGCAGACCGTAGATGAATTCGTGGTCGTCACTCTTGATGCGGTAGTCCATAGAAAGGTCGATAATCTTCAGGTTTTCCGGGAGGTTATGACTATCTATAAACTTCTTCGTGTCACCGTGGGCGGTACAGAAGAATAACACGTCGATTGCGTCTAAAGGCAGCTCGTCGGTGAAGACAAGGTCTGTTTCGCCGTACAAGCCTTCGTGTACGTCGGTGATTTTGTTACCGGCATTGCTTGAGCTGTTGATGAATACGATTTCCGCTTCCGGATGATTAATCAGCAAGCGTATCAATTCACCTGCCGTATATCCTGCTCCGCCGATGATTCCTACTTTAATCATAATCTACTTATCTTTTTTCCGGTACAATAAGCCACATTATAATATATACCAATACGCCGGCAAACGCGGTAAACAGGCTCAATAAAACATAACCGATACGTACAAGTGACGAATCGAGTCCGAAGTATTCAGCCAGTCCTCCACAAACACCGGCCAACATTTTGTCGCTACGCGAGCGCGTAAGTTTTTTGTTATTATCCATAGCTGCATAAATTAATTTTGAATTATAAATTATGAATTATGAATTGGGCTGCGCAATCATGCTGCATAGCCATTCATAATTCAAAATTTATAATTCATAATTCAAAATCAGATTTCTTCGTCTTTATGATTGTTGTAATATACCCTCAGCGGAGTAGAAGTTACCTTGATAAAGCCTTTGGCATCTTCTGCCGTCCAGCCTTTCTGCATCTCACCATATTCGCCGAACTTGGTTTTCACAAGGTCGTCTTCTGATTCTATACCCACTGTAGAGAAGCTTAACGGGCGAAGTTCCAGAATCGCCGTACCGTTCACGTTGCGTTGCGAAGACTCCAGCATGGCTTCAATGTCACGCATCACCGGTTCCAGGTATTGGCTTTCGTGCAAGAACATGCCGTACCAGTTGGCAACCTGGTCTTTCCAGTATTGCTGCCATTTGCTCAGCGTATATTTCTCAAGGAACTTGTGCGCACCGATAATCAGCATCGGAGCGGCAGCCTCGAAGCCTACACGTCCTTTGATTCCGATAATCGTATCACCTATGTGCATATCCCGACCGATACCGTAAGCGGCTCCGATTTCTTCCACTTTCTGAATGGCCTTGATGGGATCATCAAACGTTTCATCGTTTACGGCTTTCAGTTCACCTTTCTCGAAAGTAAGGCGGAGTTGCTCGCTGCCTTCTTTGGTGCAGTGCTTCAGGTAAGCAGTTTCGGGCAGGCCTTGTGCAGAGTCCAGAATTTCGCCGCCGCAGATGGAAGTGCCCCACAGACCTACGTTATAGGAATACTTCAGCTTGGTGAAGTCGGCAGAGAAGCCGTGCTTGTTCAAGTAGTCTATTTCTTCCTGACGGGTCAGCGCCATGTCGCGGGTCAGCGTGATGATTTCAACGCCGGGAGCCAATACGAGGAACGTCATATCGAAACGAATCTGGTCGTTGCCTGCACCGGTAGAACCATGGGCAATGGCGTCCGCACCTATTTCATTTGCGTAGCGGGCTATGGCAAGCGCCTGGAATATACGTTCGGAGCTTACGGAAATAGGATAAGTTCCGTTGCGCAATACATTGCCGTACACCATGTATTTCAGACTCTTCTCATAATATTCCTGTGTCACGTCGATGGTGACGTATGCTTTAGCACCCAGCTTGTAGGCATTCTCTTCGTTGGTTTTCAGCTGTTCGGGGCTGAAGCCGCCGGTATTTGCACAAGCCGCATACACTTCGTACCCTTTTTCTTTGGCAAGGTACATTACCGTAAATGAGGTATCAAGACCGCCGCTAAATGCGACTACTACTTTTTTCTTTTGTTCCATAGTTGTTTGAATTTTGAATTGTAAATTATGAATTTTGAATTGGCTGCGCTGTTATGCCGCATGTCAATTCATAATTCATAATTTAAAATTCACAATTATTTAAATTTTATCATCTTCATGCAGAGCCGGGTCGTAGAGCATTGCGGTGCAAATGCAGAACTTGCGTTCCTTAGCCACGAGTATATCATGATTGATGCACCCTTCGCAGCCTTTCCAGAAGGCCTCGTCGTCAGTCAGTTCATTGAAAGTGACGGGGACGTATCCCAGTTCCGTATTCATCTTCATGACGGCGGCTCCGCTGGTGAGGCTGAATACTTTGGCATTAGGCCATCGCAATCGCGCCAGACGGAAAGATGCCATTTTTATGCGCTTTGCCAGTCCTGTACTGCGGAAGTCGGGATGCACAATCAAACCGGAAGTAGCGACGTATTGCTTGTTACCCCAGCTTTCGATGTAGGTGAAACCTGCAAATTCGTCATCGCACAAGGCGATAATCGCTTTTCCTTCTTTCATTTTCGTCGCCACATATTCATGTGTGCGCTCTGCGATGCCCGTTCCACGTACCTTGGCCGCTTCTCTGATGGTATCCAAAATCTTATCCACATAAATTTCGTGAGAGGCGTCAGCCACCATCACATCCACTTTTTTGGTATCCATTTTTTTCTTTTGATTGATTTAGTAATTTAAAGGTGAAGAATAATTATGCAATTGCGGTTATGATACATAACGCAATCCGGATTCTCCATTTTCGTTCTCTATTTATTTAATGTTCGGGATAATCAGAGATAAGAAATCACGTACTTCATTGGGTGAAGCGTCTTCGTCAACTACCAACATGATGGTGTCATCTCCGGCAATAGTACCCAGAATAGCCGGACATTCACGGTTATCAATGTCATAAGCCATACTGCTGGCGTAACCCGGTCGTGTACGGATAACGGCAATGTTGCCCGAGAATTGCAGGGAGACGAAGCCGCTGTTCATCAGCATTTCACTGGGAGTCTGGTCGTTCGTACGCTTGTACATGATGTTGTTGGGCAATACATATACGTATTTCCCGTTCATGTTCGCCGCTTTGGCAACTTTCAAATGTTTTAAATCGCGAGATAAGGTGGCTTGTGTCAGCTCAAAACCTTCTTTACTCAAGGCGTGCAACAGTTCATCTTGCGAACTAACGTCCTTGCCCGAGATAATCATCTTAATCGCATCTAACCGATTGGATTTCTTCTTCATCTTTTTGTATAATTATTCTTAGAACGGTGCAAAAGTAGGTATTATTTTGAATATAACATGCAAAAAGAGCTGCTTTTTAGTATTTTTATTCCAAACGGTCTTCGGTATAGAGATAGATATTGCCTTCGTGGTTCAGACAATAGAAAATCACAAAAATGCTCAGGTTGAGAATAAATCCATCCCATGAGACGAAAAAATCCGTCTCGTGAGATGATTTTCTTCGCCTCGTGAGATGAATAATTTCGTCTCACGAGACAAATTTTTCCGTCTCACGAGACGGATTTCAATGCTCCATGAAGGCTTTTACCTCTTGGTGGGATTAAGCACCATTTCAAAGTATTGCCTTAGTGTTTGATTGACGGCAATATCATCATCAACGACAACAGCAGTAACATCAGCAGAAATTTTTTCTTTTTCTTTAGCCTGTATTATTCATACTGCAGGAGTTAGCCTGAATAATTCATGCTTTAGCCTGCAGTAGTCAGGCAGGCAGTAATCAGCCTGTATTATTCATAATTCAGGAGTCTATAAGCAGGAGTAACTTGCTTCTCCTCCTGGGAGTAGGAGTACCCGAAAGGGGGAGGTGGTAGGCGGAAAGAAATCCTTAGATTGATGATTAATCGGTATTTGTTTTACCTACCACCTCCCCCTGCGGGTACTCCTACTTATAGACTCCTAAGTATGAATAATACACGTTAGGTAACTATATATAAAAGAATCCTATGGCAAATGTACGGTTTAGCCCTACCTTAAGCACCCCAGAAGCTTCCCGAAGAGGATTTTCTGAAGCAAACCGTACATTCAGGAAGCGATTCATTCTTGCACAATATTAACATTAAAACAATACCTTTATAAAGTACCATATAAAATATCCGCAAACCACCACTTTAAAAACCGTTCCGAACAGGAAACCAAGCAAAGCCCCGATTCCTGATTTCAAAGCATCTTTCTTACTCCTTTCTCCCAGAAGTTCACCGATGAACGCACCACCGAAAGGCCCCAGAATAATCCCCCACGGGCTAAAGAATATGACTCCAATAATAGAACCTATCAGGCAACCCCAGCTTCCCCATTTAGTACCACCACTGAATTTACTACCCAAAATGGGAATGAAATAATCCAGTACTTGTATAATGACTACCAGCAGCAACCAGATAAGTAACTGGTAAGTGGAGAACTGTACTTTGTCTGTGGAGTGAAGCAACAACAAACCCACATAAGAAATAGGCGGACCGGGAATAAGAGGAAGAATGCATCCCAATAAGCCTACGATAATACATATACTTCCTAATATAATGAGAATAATATCGACCATGTTATTTATATAATTGGCATTCCATCAATGCACTAAGAACAACTACATATTGCCTGATGAACTTTATTTTTCAAATATCTGCATATTTCCGGACAATTCCAAAATAAAGGAGAAAAAAACAAAATGTGGACATGACTTCGCATCCGGTAAATAGCGAAATTGCGGTTTTCCAGAATTTGGCTGCCGCCCAGCTTGTCGAGGTGTATGAAAATGACGGATTAAAGGGTAAATTGAAAGAAGTAGCTGCCGGATTGGATGAGGAGTCAAACCCAGTAATCATGTTAGTAAAATATAGGGATAGTTCAGTAACATACACACAAAGTGCGAAACTTGAGTGATAATTTAGGGGAATGAGCAGGTTATCTGATTTAGGTTCATGCCGAACAATACCTGCTCCTTATCTGCTCCTTATCTGCTCCTTACCAACTCCATATAAAGTCCGCTCTATAGAACACGGAGAAGGTACGGAGAAGACACGGTTTTGATACGATTCTGAAATGAGAGCATTCTGCAGACAGAGCTGTCTCATCCGGCATGAATGTCTTTCTTCAATTCTTCAACCTGCTCGTAAGTAAATCCATCAAGGGCGTTCTTCATACTTAGCAGTTCTTCGCGGATAGTTTTCAGCCGATCCACTACTTCGAAGTTACGCAGAGTTGTCTCTTTATTATCTTTCATTCGTTGGCGGGCACCGGGTAACGTCATTCCCCGCTCCTTTACCAAATGATAAATCAATTTCACGGTTTCAACATCTTCCTTACGGTATTGACGTATACCGCGGCTACCCTTTTTCGGAGATAGTTGCGGAAACTCTTTTTCCCAGAAGCGTAACAAGGATTCATTGACGTCGAACATCCGCGCAACTTCACTGATGGAATAATATAGCTTCAAATCTTTATCCATAATACGGCTTAATCCAACACCTTTCCGTGATTAGCCGCAATCTGTATCATGCGGTCGTAATCTTCGGCACTCAAATCCATAAAATAATAATTGATGGGGTTGACTGCCTGTCCCTTAACCTGCACTTCATAATGCAAGTGCGGCCCGGTACTCTTTCCCGTATTTCCCACATCGCCGATAACTTCACCGCGTAGCACCTTTTTCCCAAGCTTGGTACGGAATGCCTGCAAATGGGCATATACTGTCCGGTAACCAAAGCCATGATCCACGACAATGACGTTACCGTATCCGGTCTGCCATCCCATTTCCACCACCGTACCGTCACCGGTAGCATATACATCCGTACCGATATGTGCGGAGAAATCCATGCCTGCATGAAATTTCATTGTATTATAAACAGGGTCTACACGCATACCGTAACCGGACGCCGTCTTACGAAGGTCTTTATTGGAAATAGGTTGAATGGCGGGCATACAACGCAGCATTTCATCATGATTCTTACACATATCTATCACATCATCGAAAGAACGCGACTGGATATAAAGCTGCTTACTGAGCATATCCATCTTCTGGGTAGTATTGATAACCAGATCAGAATTCGCCATGTCCATCAGATGTTCATAACGGTTAGTGCCGCCATACCCCGCCTGCCGGATAGCCGTAGGTACAGGATCTGCCATAAAAATAACCCGGTAAAGGTTATCGTCACGTTGCTGGACGTCTTGCAAAACCCCCATTGCTTCGTCCAAACGCCGGGAAAGCACATTGTACTGAGCCAAAAGTTGGCTGTTTTCCATCCTTAACTCTTTCTCGGAAGGTGAACCGAAGATTATCAACAGAATGATAAAAGTACCCGCTCCCAGTCCCATACCAATGAACAAACGACGCAAAAGTCCCCATATCCGTTGCCTGACAGTGGGGTAAATGCGTTCATAAGTCTGCATGTGCTGATTATAGATATAATAAACTTTGCGCATCTTTCAGAATATTTCGCTCGTTAATACGGCAAAAGTAATAAAAACAAGCTATCTTTGCACAGTTTTTTCAAAAATATTAAGACTAAATAGTTAGTAGTAAGTAGATAGTAGCAAGTAGTAGACAGTAATAGATTAAGATAAATAGATGAATATGTTGACTGCAAATGAAATCCGGAACTCATTCAAGAGTTTCTTCGAAAGCAAAGGTCACCAAATCGTGCCTTCAGCTCCAATGGTAATTAAAGATGATCCTACACTGATGTTTACCAATGCGGGAATGAACCAATTCAAAGATATTATTCTGGGTAATCAACCGGCTAAATATAAAAGAGTGGCGGATTCGCAAAAGTGTCTTCGCGTAAGCGGAAAGCATAATGACCTGGAAGAAGTAGGACACGATACATACCACCATACCATGTTCGAGATGTTGGGCAACTGGTCGTTTGGCGACTATTTCAAGAAAGAAGCCATCGACTGGGCGTGGGAATACCTGGTAGAAGTACTAAAGATAGATCCTAAGAACCTTTACGCCACTGTTTTCGAAGGCAGCCCCGAAGAAAGACTGGAACGCGACAACGAAGCCGCTTCCTTCTGGGAGCAATACCTGCCGAAAGACCACATCCTAAACGGAAACAAGCATGATAACTTCTGGGAAATGGGCGATACGGGTCCGTGCGGCCCATGTTCCGAGATACATATTGATTCACGTCCGGAAGAAGAGAAAGCCAAAGTTCCCGGTCATCAACTGGTAAACAAAGACCATCCGCAGGTTATTGAAATCTGGAACCTCGTGTTTATGCAGTTCAACCGCAAGGCCGACGGCAGTCTGGAAGGACTTCCCGCCAAGGTTATTGACACGGGTATGGGCTTCGAACGTCTGGTACGTACACTGCAAGGCAAGACATCCAACTATGATACGGACGTATTCCAACCGATACTGAAAGCCATCGCCCAAATGGCAGGCACTGCCTACGGCAAAGACGAGCGGCTGGACATCGCCATGCGCGTGATTGCCGACCACATCCGCACGATTGCCTTCTCCATTACAGACGGGCAGTTGCCCTCCAATGCAAAAGCAGGATACGTAATCCGCCGCATCCTTCGCCGTGCCGTTCGTTACGGTTACACGTTCCTGGGGCAGAGGCAGGCTTTCATGTACAAGCTGCTCCCCGTTCTGATTGAGAACATGGGCGAGGCTTATCCGGAACTCGATGCACAGAAGGAACTTATCAGCAAGGTTATCAAGGAAGAAGAAGATTCCTTCCTCCGCACACTGGAAACCGGTATCCGCCTGCTGGATAAGACAATGGGCGACGCCAAAGCCGCCGGAAAAACAGAAATCAGCGGTAAGGACGCTTTCACCTTATATGATACCTTCGGTTTCCCGCTCGACCTCACGGAACTCATTCTCCGCGAGAACAACATGACTGCCGACATCCGGGAGTTCGACGCCGAAATGCAACAACAGAAACAGCGTGCCCGCAACGCCGCCGCCATTGAAACCGGCGACTGGATTACGCTGAAAGAAGGAACAACCGAATTCGTGGGTTACGACTATACCGAATACGAAACAAGCATCCTCCGTTACCGCCAGGTGAAACAGAAGAACCAGACGCTGTATCAGATTGTACTGGACTACACGCCGTTCTACGCAGAAAGCGGCGGTCAGGTAGGCGATACGGGCGTACTGGTCAGTGAGTTCGAAACGATTGAAGTAGTAGATACCAAGAAGGAGAACAACCTCCCGATACATATTACCAAGAAATTGCCCGAACATCCGGAAGCGCCGATGATGGCTTGTGTAAATACCGACAAACGTGCTGCCTGCGCAGCCAATCACTCGGCTACCCACTTGCTGGATGCCGCGCTCCGCGAAGTATTGGGCGAACATGTAGAACAAAAAGGATCTCTGGTTACTCCTGATTCATTGCGTTTCGACTTCTCTCACTTCCAGAAGGTGACAGACGAAGAAATCCGCCAAGTGGAACACCTGGTTAATGCTAAAATCCGTGCCAATATACCATTGACGGAATACCGCAACATCCCCATCGAAGAAGCCAAGGAGCTGGGAGCTATCGCACTGTTTGGTGAGAAATATGGCGACCATGTACGTGTCATCCGCTTCGGCTCGTCCGTAGAGTTCTGCGGTGGCATACACGTTGCCGCTACGGGACACATTGGTATGCTGAAAGTGGTTTCCGAAAGTTCCGTTGCTGCCGGCGTACGCCGCGTAGAAGCATACACAGGTGCACGTGTAGAAGAAATGATGGATACCATCGAGGACACCATGCGCGACCTGAAAGCACTCTTCAATAATGCGCCCGACTTGGCAGGAACCATCCGCAAGTACATTGAAGAAAATGCAGGCTTGAAGAAGCAGATGGAAGACTTCATGAAAGAGAAAGAAGCCCAGGTAAAGGAAAGACTGCTGAAGAACGTACAGGAAATCAACGGCATAAAGGTCATTAAACTCTGTGCTCTCGCCCCGATACCTGCTGAAAGCATTAAGAACATTGCATTCCAGTTGCGCGGAGAGATTACCGAGAACCTATGCTTCGTTGCCGGAACAGTGAATGAAGGCAAGCCGATGCTGACAGTTATGCTGAGCGACAACCTTGTAGCAGGCGGACTGAAAGCCGGAAACTTAGTGAAAGAAGCCGCCAAACTGATACAAGGCGGTGGCGGTGGACAGCCTCACTTCGCAACAGCCGGCGGTAAGAACGCCGACGGGCTGAATGCAGCGGTAGAAAAGGTACTGGAACTTGCCGGACTTTAATTAGCCAGCCAAGGCAGGGTGTATCAAAAGTAAGAAAGAACTATCTCTTAGATACAGATGGCGCGATAACACGGATTTTAATTTTAGAATCTGTGTTACCTGCGCCATCTGCGTCTAAATAATTATTGAAGCTTTGCAAGTTATTTCAGAGATAGTTCAGTAACATCAGGAAAGAGCGGATGAGTACCTTTTATTAATCCCTCACTTGGTTCTGGAACGACCAGCGTTCTATATGATAAACTTTACATCCTTCGGGAACCTCTACAGGGCAAGTCCCGGTAACATCTTCCCAATAGTCCAAAGAATCCATGACAGAAGACTTGGTAAGTCCAGGAGAATTCGTTTGATAGAAAAGATGTTCCTCCTCATTATAAGTAAATAACAAACCGGGGTGGCGTCTCTCACCTTCAAGGATAGATACACGTTCATATTGTCCCACTATGGGAGCAGTCGCAGTATCGTCCAGACGGACAAGCAAGACACCGGTATCCCCGAAGTCATCATCCTGTATCAGCTCATAGCTTCCTCCCAGCTTTACGGTAAAAGCATCTGCAAAAGCATTCGTAACCTCAAGTTTCTGTTCTTCCGTCGCTTCGCCGATAACCACTATACCTTCTTTCACTTTATAGAGAACCGTGCTCATATACTCATTGACCGTCACCACCAGTGGCACCGAAGAGCCGTTGCCATCCTTTACCGTTATCACAACCTCACCCACTGACTTGGGAGTGATTTGCAGGCGCCGATATCCATTCTCGCTTTCTACAAAAGCAGCTGTCGCTATGGAATTATCTTCATTCATTATAGAATAATCACCGTCACCACCATCTACACCGAGAGTTATACCATCCGGTCGAGTAAGATAGAGGTCTGCGGAGACAACATAGTTATTCAGTATTCCTATTTGATTAATAGGCCTATCGCCCGTGAAAAGAACCATATCACGATAATCATCCTCGCATGAGGTACCCACAAAGAAGAGGGAAAGCAACGTTAAAATAAAATAGATGTGTTTCATTGTTTTAGTTTTAATTGATTAACTTAGTAACTAAATACATAATCCGGCTGATTACTGCACGGGAAGCGGATGTTTTGCCATATTTCTGGGGTCTTCATCATTTTAGGTACATGCAATTATAATTAAGGCAACTGTACCAAACGGTTTATTCTTGCCGATATCGCTATGAACTGATTCTGTTTAGCCTATCATTTAGTCCCTGCTTATAATAAGAGCCTGTTTAAATTTTCCTCAAAAAGTTTTTTATTCAGCTTGTTTTGAGTTTATTTTCGGTCTGTTTTTCTGTTTTCACTCGTCACATAGCCCTAGCCCGCTATGCTCCTCATAAAAACAGAAAAACATCCTCAAAAATAACTCTCAAAACAATGCTGAGCAAAATTTAAACAGGCTCTAAATCTATCTCTGCGATTGCATAAATCTTTTCGTTCGACATACGTCGAATGATTATGCGATATATGTCGAATAATCATTCGACAGCTGTCGAACGCAAATTCGACAACCGTCAAACGATTAGATATATGCAAAACGAATATTAGTTCTTAGTGAACAAAGAACTAAATCTTAGTGAATCAACAATTAGTAAAAATGATAAAGAACCTAATTTCTGTCTCAAATGACTTGTTCCTTCGGATAGTTCACCAGATATAAAGTATTCGTAGCGCGGGTGAAGGCAGTATATAGCCATCGGAAATAATCCGGAGTCAGAAATTCATCCGTCATGTATCCCTGGTCAAGGAATACATTCTTCCATTGACCGCCCTGCGCCTTATGGCAAGTAACAGCGTAGGCATACTTCACCTGCAAGGCATTGTAATGCGGATCGGCTTTCATCTTTTTCATTCGTTCGCGCTTCATTGAGATGTCTGCGTAGTCTTCAAGTATGGTATAGAACAACCGGTCACTATCAATCTTGGATAAAGCAGGCGCATCGCTATGCAAAGTGTCCAGCAGAAGATTCACGTCCAATTCTAAATCATTACAGTCAGGAAAAGTAAGCAGTACTTCCGCAAAACGGAAACCATACAACTCACGCGTGCGGCGTACCCGGCGCACAACCGCAACTTCTCCATTGGCTATGAAATCCATTTCCTTGCTTTTCTCCGTCCAGTAATAATTGTTCTTAGCTACCATCAGCAGGTCGCCTGTATTCAATTCGTCTTCCCGCCAGAGTATTTGCGCGCGTATACCATTATTATAAATGTTTGCCCGCTTATTGGAACGGCACACCACGATTGTATCATCCATACCGTCGCGATCGTAACAACGAGTCAATGTCTCTATCAATTCATCTCCCGGCAACACTTTTATATCGGCAAAACCCGAAACCTTAATTTTAGGCAATGCCCCACAAGCATCCTCAGCAATCAGTTGCCGTAGATGCGTAGCATTCCACAAGATACCCGAGTCCTGAACCTGGCGTACCACCTGCGTCAAGTCCACTTCTATCACTTCCAGTCCATACCCTTTCAGAGCTTCGGCAAACAAAGCAGGACTTTGCTCCTCCCCCACTGGAGGAAGCTGCGCCGTGTCTCCCATCAGCACCAGACGGCACCCTGCACCGGAGTAAACAAATTGTATCAGATCATCCAACAAACGCCCTGTTCCGAACATAGACCCCGATAACCCTTCATTAGAAATCATCGAAGCCTCGTCTACTATATATAAGGTATGTGAGGTCAAATTATCATTCACAGAAAAATTATTCACTTCGTTGGAGAAGGACTGCTGACGATAAATCTTCTTATGAATTGTAAAAGCCGGATGTCCCGCATAAGCAGAAAAGACTTTCGCCGCCCGCCCCGTAGGAGCCAGCAATACAGATTTCTGTTGCAGTTTATCCAACGTCCGCACCAGAGTCCCCACCAACGAAGTCTTCCCCGTTCCCGCATAGCCACGCAACACAAAAACCGCATCATTACGAGAGGATAACAAGAAAGCAGCCAATGATTTTATCACTATTTCTTGCTCAAAAGTTGGCTCATAAGGAAAATTTTCCTTAATTTGCCTTTCCAAATAGTTATTTATCATTTTTGTAACAGAAAAAAGTAGTGCGAACTATCGCCATTAAAATTATTTATCTTATTTTTGCGGTACGAATATAAACTAAAAAAAACATATTTATCATGAAAACCGTATTTAATATTGTTTTAGGTCTATGTGCAGTGGTTTTGATTTACATTTGCTATACCAGCATCATGGGCCCTATCAATTTTGAAAATGCTAAAAAGTACAGAGAGAAAGCTGTTATTGCCCGTTTAATGGACATCCGCAAAGCACAACAAGAGTACCGTAACTTGAATCGTCAACAGTACACGGCAAGTTTCGATACGTTAATTGATTTCGTTAAAAACAAAAAGATGCCGTTCATTTTCAAGCAAGGTGAGCTGAACGACAAGCAGTTGGAAGATGGCTTGACAGAAAGAAAAGCAATCTCTATCATCAACAAGGCCAAGAAAACCGGTAAATATGATGAAGTGAAGAAATTAGGATTGGAAGACTTCAAACGCGATACACTGTGGGTAGCCGTAATAGATACTATCTTCCCGAAAGGTTTCAATGCCGACTCTATGAGATATGTACCTTTTGGCAGCGGTGCACAGTTTGAAATGGCTATCCGTAATGATACGGCTAAATCCGGCGCCCCTTTCTGCCTGCTCGAAGTTAAGACTCCGTATGAAACTTACCTGGATGGTTTGGACAAACAGGAAATCGCTAACATGAAAGACCTTCAAACCAAATTGGGTAAATACTCCGGTTTGATGATCGGTAGCTTGGAAACAGCTAACAACAACGCAGGTAACTGGGAATAATCGCCCTCCTGATATTGGTATGATAGAAACGATTGACTTTAGTAAATCGGAACAATACACATTATCCATCCGTCTCAGTACGGATGGATTTTCTTTTTCCGTATTTAATCCCCTCAACGAGGGCGAGTTCTCTTTCTATGACCATAAGGTAGAAGAATCATTATCTTTCACTGCCAATCTGAAACAGACCTTCCGCGAAGTAGAATGGCTAAATCATTCCTATCGCCGGGTAAATGTTCTTATGGCGGGCAAGCGTTTCACCCTTGTACCACTTGAATTCTTTGAAGACGAACAAGCCGAAATGCTTTTCTACCACAATCATCCCAAGCGCGAAAACGAACTTGTTCAATACAATATTCTTAGGAAGAACAATACCGTAGTGTTATTCGGTATGGATAAAAGCGTCTGTTCATTCCTGCGCGAACAGTATCCCAATGTCAAGTTCCATTCGCAGGCAAGTTCATTCATCGAATACTTCTCCGGTAAAAACCGTTTGGAAAACAGCCGCAAGATGTACGCAAACCAGAGAAAAGACGCAATCAACCTGTATTGTTTCGACCGTGGACATTTATTGCTTGCCAACACCTTCGAGTGCCGGCAAACCTCCGACCGTATCTATTACCTATTATATATATGGAAACAACTCGGTTTCGAACAGCTACAAGACGAAATGCACCTCACCGGCGAATTATCCGACAAAGAAACCTTGCTGAGTGAACTACGTAAATTCATCAAACAGGTATTCATCATGAATCCCGATACCAACCTCGACCTGCAAGCCATTACCTCATGCGAGTAATCAGCGGAATATATAAAAGAAGAAGGTTTGACGTGCCCCGTACTTTCAAGGCACGCCCTACAACAGATTTTGCCAAAGAAAACCTGTTCAATGTACTTTCCAACTATCTGGATTTTGAAGGACTGTCTGCCCTCGACTTGTTTGCCGGAACGGGCAGTATCAGCATCGAGTTGGTTTCCCGTGGTTGCGACCGGGTAATCAGTGTGGAAAAAGAACGCGACCATCACGCATTCATCTGTAAAATAATGCAGGAGGTTAAAACTGACCGGTGCCTGCCTATTCGTGGTGATGTATTCAAATTCATCAAAGACGGACGTGAGCGTTTTGATTTCATTTTTGCCGACCCTCCTTATGAACTATCGGGATTGGAGACTATACCCGACCTTATCTTTGAAAACGGCTTATTGAAAGAGGATGGGCTATTTGTATTGGAGCACGGAAAGAAGAATAATTTTGAAGAGCATCCGAATTTTGTCGAGAGACGCTTATATGGCAGCGTGAACTTCTCGTTCTTTCAATTAAAGTAAAGGCGCTTTCAATTAAAGCAAAGGCGTCATCAATTAAAGCAAAGGTGCCATCAACCGCACTACGCTTTCTATTACTTTCCTCCACCACGGACGTTTCACCCAATTCTTAAGAAAGACCTGTGTACATTCCCGTTGATCCTGAAGAAAGATTTCGCGCATCTGCAACGCAGTTTCCTTATCATAGATGAAAGCATTCACTTCAAAATTATGTTCAAAGCTGCGGAAATCCATATTAGTAGAACCTACGGTCGATAACTCATCATCCGATACCATAAGTTTGGAATGTAGAAATCCCTTCTTATAAAAATAGACTTTAACCCCTGCTACCAGCACATCCGCCAGATAAGAGCAAGATCCAAAATGGGTAAGACGGCTATCCGAACGTCGAGGTAGCATCAAACGGACATCCGTGCCAGCCAGTGCAGCCGTTTGCATGGCGGTTAATATCTGTTCTGTCGGCAAAAAGTAAGGCGTTTGCACATAGAAATATTTCTTTGCGCCGGAAATGGCGATAAGTAGGCCTTGCATAATCTCTTTCCAAGAACCGATAGGATCACTCGTCACAATCTGCACCAAAGAAGTACCAATATTTTTAGTCCTCGGAAAATAACGGGAAGCACCAATCAAAGTACGGTCAACGAAGTACCAGTCGAGCAGGAAAGCAGTCTGCAAGCCGTGCACCGCCTTGCCTTCAAGCATCAGATGAGTATCCCGCCATATTCCCCACGGGAAACCCCGCATATAACGTTCGGCAAGATTCATCCCTCCAATAAAGCCCACCCTACCGTCGACGACTACAATCTTACGATGATTACGATAGTTCACCCTACTGGTAAACAGAGGGAAACGTACTTTCAGGAAACCACGTACCTCAATACCTGCTTCACGCATCTCATCATAAAAACGATTGGGTACATCCCAACACCCCACATCATCGTAGATGACACGTACCTCAACACCGGTTCGCGCTTTGTCTATCAACACATCCCTAACCAGACGGCCAACGGCATCATCCTCAAAAATATAGAACTCAATATGAATATGGTGCTTTGCTTTTCCCAGTTCGCGCAATAAAGACTGCAACATGGAGAGTCCACCGGTGTAAGTTTCCACACGGTTACCATCAAAAGGAAACGCCTGCTCTGTATTAAGGAATAAGGAGATGAGCCGGTTATAGGATGTAGGCATGACAAATGTATCTTGCGCCATATATTCCGCCATCGGTTTTTTCAGCATACGGTTATATATCTTTTTTCCTATCACCCGCTCATGCCTCCGGCTACGGCCAAAAAAGAAATAGAAAACCAATCCTACAACGGGAAGGAAAATCAGTATCAATATCCACGCAAGTGTTTTCACCGGATTACGGTTGTCGAGAATAATAACGACAATAGTTCCGATGATAACCCCAAAGTACAAAATATCAAAAGCAATGGTGGCTACCTGATTCAGTATGTAGTTCCAGTCAATCACGAAAGCAAATATAGAGAAAATAAAAGAATTACTATTTTTTTTTAGAAGAAAAGAGATTATACTCGAAGTATTTACATATATTTACGCAATTATAAACTAAGACAATAAAAGATGAAAAGACTTACTGTACTTGCTCTCTTATTGAGCATAACCGCTTGTATCTGCCACTCACAAGTGAAAATCAGTGTGCAAGGCGGAACCGGATTAACCGGCATCACAAAAAATGAGAATTACAAAGCAAACTTTGGGTATCGTTTTGGAGTAGGGGTTGAATTTCCCATTGACCAGACATGGTCGATACAAACAGGACTGCAATTCCTGAACAGGAGTTATTCTTTTGACGAAGGGGTAATGGCTTTAGGCAGCAACGAAGAAGGAGAACAGACCCTTATCGCACTCTACATAGACTCCAAAATGAATGCAATCTACCTACAAGTTCCTATCAAAGTGGCTGCCTATCTCCCCTTGAACGATAAGTGCGGACTGCAATTCAGTGCAGGTCCCTATATCGCCTATGGTGTTGGTGGTGAAAGTTACCTTAAATGGCTTCTTGTCACCCAAGTCCATCCCGACCCCAATGTCGATATATCCGATCTAAATGATTCCCCCAACCGCTCGAGTGTAAGAAAAGGAGAACAATCACATAAAACATTCACTAAAGACGGGGGACTAAAACGCCTAGACATCGGATTGGGCCTCGGAGTAGATTTCAAATACAAACGCTTCTTTGCGGGCATCGGTGCCGAGTATGGTTTCCTTCCCATTGATAAAGAATTCCCTAAAGAGCTTTTTAGATATACTTTACAAGAAGACCAAACGCTTGTCTCACCCCGCAACATCGGAATAGAACTCCATGTAGGTTTCTGCTTTAGCTTAGGAAAATAGAAAAGGGGGTACAGTCAAAACTTCAAGCATTATCTCTCATCCGCAGACGACGCGGATTACGCAGATTTTAAAATCTAATCTGTGTAATCCGCGTCATCTGCGGATGAAAAATATCTTTTTGATAGTATGATCTTACTTTTGAAAAGCTTTAAAAATGGCGCCCGCCACCTCCGCCGAAACCACCGGGACGTCCACCGCGTCCGCCAAATCCACCTCTACCCTGCTGCATACCCTCACGTGACGACTTGCCTCCAAAGATATTCAGACGATAGATGAAGTGTACCATACAATAACTGTTGATACCATTATATTCCGATACCGAACGGCCGCTATCTGCTGACAATGAACGGCTGATATTGGTTTGCTGTTTCAGGATATCATACATCTCAAAGCTGATGGTAGCCGCACCTTTCAGGAAAGTTTGCGAAAGCTGTGCATTCCAAATCAGTTCGTTACGGTTCATGCTTGCATCCCTGTAACCACGACGGCTCTGGTTGGCAATGTTTGTTGTGAAAGTCATGTTCCAGGGAGCCATCAACTGGGTATTGGCGCCATAAGAATAAGTGTAAGGTTCCTGATTATTGTCCGGATTCAAATTGCTACGCTCCGCAGTATAAGAAATAGAAGCATTCAATCCGAACTCAAACCAATCGTTACGGTAAGCGCCACTCAGACGTTCTCTCAATGTCAATCCTGTCGTCGTATTCTGATCATCTCTCTTGGTTCCCCGATTATATAGATAAGCCACACTGTTCTGATAGTTGATATTGGAGTATGAATTGATGGTGTACTTTTTATTCTTCAATGCTGTATTGAAACCGAACATACCGAATGCAGCCCAGTTACCATTGATATTCTTCGGAGTAGTGGTACGGCCACCGGTCTCCTCATTATATTCGGTACTGTTACTGATGCTGTTCTGTGTAGTTGAGAAACTGGTATTCACCATAATGCCCCGTTGGAGTTCTGCATTATACGTGTTGAAGGACAAATTCATGGAGTGCGTGAAGGAAGGTTTTAATCCCGGATTACCGACACGGATATTCAACGGATTGGAGTTATCAACAATTGGTAACAAATTCTCCATGCTTGGCTGACCTGTACGCCCACGATAGTTGAAACGCAACTGAGTCACTCTAGAAAAACGGTAGCGGAAATCAATATTAGGGGCAAAGTTGAATACAGAACGTGCCGTGTCAATCATATAGTCTCCCCTCTTATAAGAGAGCTTGGAATTCTGAGGTAAAAAAGAGATACCGGCATTCAACCGATACTTCTCACGGATGAAAAGCAATGACACGGAAGCGTCGTGGTTATAGTATCTGTACTCGGCATATTTACCCAGACTATCTATTGCATGATTCCCATAACCAACAGGCAACGGTTCTCCAATTTCCCACTCCGGATTGATTTTATATAAATCGTATGTTGTCTTCTCACTCTCACTATACTTGTACTGGAACTCATAGCTGAATTGCAGGAAAGTGGCGTGCGCAACAGGTTCGCTATATGTAAGCCGTGCACTATAATTATAGTTATTCGTCGGGGTAGTGATGAATTGGTTACGAATCAATGCAGAATCCGGATTGGTGGGAATTTGGTAGTAACGTGTCATAGACTCCGTGTACTGATTGTTCTCATTGTCACCATAACCGATACGTCCGCGGAGCGTAATATTACGTCCTTCATTATTTAATTTACGGTTCAATAGCAACGATGCATCCGCCGAAATGTTCTTGCTGTCGGAAAGCCTGCCGCCGTTCGTAGTATTCACACGGATATCCCTCAAGGGGTCATTCAACGGGTCTTCAATGTCATCGATATTAAGATAATCATTCGGATTGGGAACCGGATTGAACGGATCGGCATTGAACATTCCCGTCAATGAATTGGAAGCATTGTCTGTCTTCCCATAAGAGAAGTTCGGACGGAAAATAATGTTCGTCATCGTATCCGGCTTCCACTCCATGCGGAAATTGGCTCTGAACGAACTGTTCCTGTTCAGGTTATGTGAGTTGGAGTTGGAAAATGAGCTACTACCGCTCTGCAAGAAGGTTTCGGACGAGTTGACGTTAGAGATATCAGCTTTGTTATAATTGTATTGGGCGCTACCACCCAACTCTAACTTTTCATTCTCTGTAGCAAAACTGATACCCAGCTCTTTAGGTGTATTCAAACCATTATTTCGACGCCAGCGCGGACCTCCTCCACCACCGGAAAAGCCTTGACTATTCACATTATTGGTTGAACCGATAAGCGAAACCTGCGTCTTATCCACAAAGTGATTTACGTTCAGGCGGGCGGCATAACGGTTTTCGGTACCTGCGGCGGCATCTGCATTGCCAAACCATCCGCGGTTCATGCCTTTCTTCACCGTCAGGTCGAGCACGGTTTCTTCTTCACCGTCATCAATGCCTGTAAGACGCGTCATGTCCGACTGTTTATCATACGTCTTCAGCCTATCAATCATCTCTACCGGCAGGTTCTTCAGACCCGTTTTCACGTCTCCGCCGAAGAATTCCTTTCCGTCCACCATAATCTTTTTCAGATCCTTACCGTTGATTTTCACGTTGCCGTCATCATCAATCTCGGCACCGGGCAGTTTCTTCACCAGCTCTTCCAGCATGGCGCCTTCCGGCGTACGGTAAGCAGTAGAGTTGTAGACCAACGTATCTTCCACCACCTGCACCTGCGGAGCTTCAGCGGTAACCACTGCTTCTGCCAGCATTACGGCATCCGTTCTCAAAGTCAGCGTCCCTACGTCTCTATTAAGATTTGCGGAAGATAACTGTACGGGTATTTCCTGGGTTTGGAAACCGATATAGGAAACTTTCAATATATATTTCCCTGCTTGTACTTTAGGAAGAGTGAAATATCCCTGTTGTGTAGTAGCAACGCCTGTAACAAATGTGCTGTCCGGTAACGACAGTAACTGTACACTTGCCTGTACGGCGGGTTCTTTTGTATCATCCTCAATAATGCGTCCTGCTACTGTAATGTTTTTAGTCTGTGCAAAAGCGGAGAGTGCCACTGTCAACAACAGCACCATTCCGGTAATTACTTTTTTCATGCGCCTGTTTTTAATGAATCAAGAAGTCTTTTTTTATACTGTTTCATTTGACAAGCTTTCGAATAAATAGTTTAATGAAGGGCAAACAAAATGTTCTATTATGAATTATGAATTTTGAATGGCTGCGCAATGTGCTGCATAGCCATTCAAAATTCATAATTCATAATTCAAAATTCAAAATTACCTAAACAGTTTATCAACCGTCGATTTCTTTATGCCAAACTCAAGACACAGCACGTTCAATATCAAGAATATCAGGAAAGAAGAGGTATCTACAGACATGATGTCGCCCTTCCATACCCGGTAAAGCATACCTCCAAAGATGAATAATACAGTCAGGAAGATGGCGTTACGCACGGCTTTGTTACGTATCAGTTCCGTTTCCTTGCTTTCATTCTTAGTCAGGGCAAAGATAATCATCAGTGCACCAAGCATCATTAGCAACTTGGAACATTCTTTATAAAACAAAAGATTGGCATCCGTCATTTTCCCCGTCATATATAATAGGATAGGAATAAACAACGCCAATGCAATTACAAAATATCCCAAAGGGCGGCAATACACCGGTAACAAGGCTTTCATTTTGAACTTACGGATTTTTAAATTTATAAGTATGTGAGGTTTTGAGTTCACAAAGATACTTCTTTCACAGAGAAATCCTATCTTTGCGGAACCAAAAAGACAAATACCCCATGAGTAAACAAGAAGTAATCCTCTGCGAAAACCTGGAAAGCAGCCTGACGCATACTCTCCACAAGTATTCCCACGACAAATGTTTCATTCTTACCGACGAGCAGACGCATGAGTTCTGCATGCCGCAACTGAAAGACTTTAGCGTACTGAAAGATGCCGAAGAAATTATTATCGGCGCCGGAGACGTACACAAAACGCTGGAAACTCTGGCTTCCGTTTGGCTGGTATTAAGCGAAAAGGGTGCAACACGCCACTCTCTGCTAATCAATCTGGGTGGCGGCATGGTGACCGACTTGGGCGGCTTCGCAGCTTCCACATTCAAAAGAGGTATTGCATACATCAATATTCCCACCACTCTGTTGGGCATGGTAGACGCCTCGGTGGGCGGAAAAACCGGTATCAACTTCAACGGACTGAAAAACGAAATCGGCGTATTCTCCCCTGCCGCTTGTGTACTTCTTGAGACAGAGTTCCTGCGTAGCCTTGATACCCACAACTTCTTTTCCGGCTATGCCGAAATGTTAAAGCACGGACTTATCAGCACACCGGAACACTTAGCGGAATTGTTAGCTTTCGATACGGAAAAGATAGACTATGTAGCCCTGAAATCAATGGTGGGTCGTTCCGTAGAAGTGAAAGAAGGTATTGTAGAACAAGACCCGTTGGAACACGGCATCCGCAAAGCATTGAATCTGGGGCATACCGTGGGGCATGCCTTCGAAAGTCTCGCCCTTGCCGAGAACCGTCCTGTACTTCACGGCTATGCTGTTGCCTGGGGAATTGTTTGCGAACTATACCTTTCTTATATTAAGGTGGGGTTCCCGAAAGACAAAATGCGCCAAACCATTCAGTTCATCAAAGAGAACTACGGGGGATTCGCCTTCAACTGTAAGCAGTACGACCAGCTCTACGACCTGATGAAGCATGATAAAAAGAATACCGCAGGCATCATCAACTTCACCCTGTTGAAAGATGTAGGAGACATCAGCCTCAACCAGACCGCAGACAAGGATACTGTATTCGAAATGTTCGACTTCTACAGGGAGTGCATGGGGGGATAAGTCCCTCTCTTTCCCGAACGAGACCTTATTCAGGAATACGGAACATGACAGGTAATGTATATTTTACAGGAATTTCTTTCCCTCGCATTTTACCCGGTTTCCACTTCGGGAAAAGGCCAACTACCCGCAAGACCTCTTCATCAAAGGCAGATCCCAAAGAACGAAGAATCTTGGGATCTGTTACATTTCCATCTGGTTGTACTATGAATTGTACAGTGACTCTTCCTTCTATTTGTTTCTCCACATTGTCCGGATAGCGAGTTGTTTCGTTGAGAAATGCCATAAGAGCTATCATACCACCCGGATATTCAGGCATTTCTTCTACCACCCCCATAAGAGCATCTGACGGTGGTATTGTATCAATATCTGCTGCTATTTCCCCTTCTATTATTTCTCCCATTATAGGTGGAATTTCTTCAACGAAATCAATCTCTTTGGGTATCACTTCCCCAAAAGTTACAGAAGCCTCTGTTCCCTCAATTATAGAAATCCCTTTCTGTATATAATTACAAGCAGTCAGTGCAGAGAAGCTCATGGATACTCCCATCACTGTAACAGCTTTACCTAAAAGCCGTTTTCTGCCCAGTTGTTGTTCCAGATAACGCACCTCAGATTCACACTTCGGACAAGTGCCCGAACAATCTCCCTTGTGCTGACACTCTGATACGATAAATTCAATATCATTAGCCTTGGCTATCTCTTTACGGATTTCCTTTAATATCCGGCAAGTTTGCTTTCCATGTTTCATCATCTGCATATATAATTTAAGTTCTATAAGTAAATACGTCAAAATTGCTCAGTCCCATAGACTTCAGCATATCCGTGCTATGCGCAGTGTCCTCCTCCGTATTGTATTGCGGAATAAGGGGGATACGAACCATGATTCGCTCTGCCTTCCTCTTCTCTATGAGCCAGCGCAGGTTCTCCAATACCTGCCGATTGCTTTTGCCCGTATAATTTTGATAGATCGCATCATTCATATCCTTAATATCCACGATATAATCGTCCACCACCGGTAGCAAGACCTCCAGATGTTTCCGGGGCACATTTAAAGATGTCTCTACCGTAATTCTCCACTCTTTCCCACAGAGTTCGCGGAAACGGCTGATAAACTCACTTCGCAGACAAGGCTCTCCACCGCCAAAGGTGATGCCGCCACGGGTTGCCAAAAAGTAGAGTTCATCTATCTTCACTCTCTCATATAGTTGTTCACAGGAATAAAGCGGGAAATCGGATTCATCTGACAGAGACTGAGGGTTCAGACAATACTTGCAACGCAGAGGACAACCATGAAAAGCAACCAAAGTGGTTACTCCTTCACCGTCAATCAACAGACGGTGCCTAATCACTCCTAATATGGGAACAGGACTATTCATCGGTTACTTTTCGGGGACAATATGCTCAGGTATACGGAACATTACAGGTACTGTATATCTTACAGGAACTACCTTTCCTCGATGTTTACCTGGCTTCCACTTCGGGAAAAGACTAACTACCCGCAACGCCTCTTTATCAAAAACAGGCCCCAAAGAACGAAGAACTTTGGCACGAGTCGCACTTCCATCCTTTTGTACCACGAACTGTACGACGGCTCTTCCTTCTATTTTTTCCTTTACATGCTTCGGATAACGAGTGGTTTCATTGAGAAATTCCATAAGAGCCGTCATACCACCCGGAAATTCAGGCATTTCTTCTGTTACCAGATAAATGCCATCTGCAGACGGAAGTGTATCAGCAGGATTAGGTGGTATATATCCTATAGTAACTGCAGAAACTGTATCATTAACAATCTTTTCAGGTATCGTGTCACTGTAACCTGTCATCGGTACTTCCACCAATATTCCAAAAGAGTCTATTTTCTCATCTACAGAATTGTCTTTCTGTTTCTGTTGATTACTACAAGCAGTCAGCATAGACAATCCCATAGAGACTTCCACAACTGTAACAGCTTTACCCAAAAGTCGTCTTCTATTCAATTGTTGTTCCAGATAACGCACCTCAGCCTCACACTTCGGACAAGTTCCCGCACAATCTCCTTTGTGCTGACATTCTGATACGATAAATTCAATATCATTAGCCTTGGCTATCTCTTTACGGATTTCTTTTAATATCCGACAAGTCTGCTTTCCATGTTTCATAACTATATCTCAGTTTAAGTGTTTGAAGACTATTCGCATAAATTCCCAAGCAATCTTTTTTTCATTGCACAAACATGGGTACAGCGCAAAAATAGTAAAAAAATCCTCAAGGCATTCTTTTACCTTGAAGATTTTAAATATAAGTAATACCTTACACTGTACACCCTCAATAAAAAGAATCCTATTTATTTGCAATTTCAAAATAAAGAAGTACCTTTGCGTCCGCAATTCGGGATGTAGCTCAGCCCGGTAGAGTACGCGTCTGGGGGGCGTGTGGTCGCAAGTTCGAATCTTGTCATCCCGACTACCGACAAATAAGCCACTGTAATACAGTGGCTTATTTTGTTTTTAAGCAAACAGCCGGGACGAAATCGGGACGGGTATTAACGTCTTTATTTTTACGCCTCCTGTTCTTTATACAGGGAAAGATTGGTACATCGACTTTTATACATTTAATCAGTTCACCGGAAATTTCGCATGAGCCATTTGTACCTTTAGCCTGTGCATTATTCATACTTTAGAAGTTAAAGGAGTTATCACTTCGTTAACTACCCTAACTCCTACAAGGTTATTTTCGGGGTTCACACGTTTCACCTTTCTCTGTAATCCACTTGTATAAAGGCAAAAGCGGGTGAAATCACTCTGTAAAAAGCACCCTTTTCAAGGCTTCACCGCTTTCACACCTCGCGCGTAAAGCGTTTTGCAAGCGTTCCCGCAACTGTTCTCGCTCGTGTAAGCGTCCCGTAAGCGTTCCGTAAGCGCCCCGTAAGCATCCTCGCATTGTTCCGGATTTCAGTTGACCGGGTATTCGTTTTCCAACCTCTCTATCGCATTAAATCAATTGGACGAGAATCGGACGACTGGAGTCGGCTGATCGGTCAACTCCAGTCGTCCGATAAGCCGACTCCAGTTGACCGATCGGCCGACTATAGTCGTCCATTTAACGACCTAAGTACTCATCTTAATTATCTTATAGCCTGTGTTATTCAGGCTAATTGCTTTTAAAGAGAAGAATCCGCATTCATCCGTGTCGTCTGCGTACCCACCCCCACCAATATTCAATGTGAAGGGCGGTGAAAGCGGGACACCGCTTCACAGCATGTACAGACGGGGGTGCAAAAAGACTGCTTTCACCCGCTTTTGCCTTTATACAAGTGGATTACAGAAAAAGGTGAAACGCGTGAACCCCCAAAACAACTTTGTAGGAGTTAGAGTGGTTAAAGAAACCCGAATTTGTCCACATCCATATAGTCCACACGGTTGTGGCTCAGCATGATACGATTGTCCAGCCGCGCTTTATAGGTCGTGAAAGAATATCCGTTGAATTTGTTGATGCCGTCCCATGTAGAAAACCACATATTTCCTTTGCGGTCTTGCAGGATGCTCATAATCGTATTTTGAGACAGTCCGTCTTCGGACGAATAATGGGTGAAGAAACAATCAGGTTGTGCTTTTATTGAGATTGCGCATACTAATCCAACTATCAGATATAAGGTCTTTTTCATCATACAGGCTTTTTCTATGCGGTAAAGGTAAGTTTTTCATAAAAAAATTCATGCATATTAATCTGAATTTTAATAGAGGTTAGTGTTAAACGAAAAAGGCTGTATTGATATTGACTAAATATACCTTAATCAATATTCAAATACAGCCTTATATGGAGACTTCTAAGTTATTCGGCGCTACGAATAGAGTCGTCGATAACTTTAATCTTCTGTTTTGTTATTTCTATATCGTCCTTCAGCTTTTCAACTTTCCGGTTTAATTCCGTCAGCAAGTTGCTACCTTTCTTTGAAGAAGTGGTCAGGAAGCCGAGGTTATTATTGTATGTCTGAAGTTCATTCTTCATGCTTTCAAGAGTACGCGTCAACTTCTCCCGTTCCCGGTAGAGGGCTTGCGGACTATCTTCCTGGATACTACTGATGTTTGATTTAAAGTTACTCAGCTTTTTGTTGTTTGCACTGATGTTGAAATGGTCGAACAGCTTATCAATCTGCCCATGATATTGCTTATACAAGCGGTCTTTCTCTTTGAAAGGCACATGACCGATATTGTTCCATTCCTTCATCAATTCGCGTACCAACTGCGTGGCTTTGTTCGTATCCACATCTTCACCAATAGCGCTGAGTTTTTCGATGATTTCTTTCTTCTTGTTCAGGTTTTCCACTTCAACGGAGCGTTGAGAAGAAGTAGCCTTATTCTTTTGCTCAAAGAAATAGTCGCAAGCCGAGATAAAACGTTTCCAGATTACATCCGAATATTTCTTGGCTACCGGGCCGATGGTTTTCCATTCCTTTTGCAGTTTGGTAAGCTCGTCGGCGGTCGTTTTCCAGTCCGTACTGTCTTTCAAAGCTTCGGCTCTCTCGCAAAGAACACGTTTCTTGTCCAGGTTGGCGTTCATGCCTTCTTTCAGGGACTTGAAGAACTCTCCTTTCTTACGGAAGAACTCATCACATGCCTTACGGAAGCGTTCGAATATCTTCACGTTCATCTTCTGTGGCGCAAAACCAATTGTTTTCCATTTATTCTGCAAAGCGATGATTTCCTGCGTCTTGTTGTCCCAGGATGCAAAGTTTGTCAGTTCGTTGTAGTCAATGGCTTCAATGATTTCGCAAATCACAGTCTTCTGGTCGAGATTGTGTTGTTCAACCTCTTTCAATGCTTCGAAATGTTGCTGATGGCGACGGTTTACAACAGTGGAAGCTGCCTTGAAGCGATTCCATACTTCGTCACGCAATTCTTTGGCAACAGGCCCCGTATCCCGGAACTCCTGGTGTAGTTTCTGTAATTGATGGAAAGCTGATACGACGTCCGGTTCATTTGCCAGTTTCTCTGCCGCTTCACACAGACGCGTTTTTATTTCCATATTCTTTCTGAAGTCGTATTCACGGAATTCGTTGTTCAGCTTCAGCAGATCATAGAACTTTTCTACGTAGAGTTGGTAGTTCTTCCATAGTTCGTTGACCTTGGCTTGCGGAACAAGTTTTATCTCGTTCCATTGCTGCTGCAACTTCTTGAATTCAGAATATGATTTGTTGGCATCATCGGGCGATTCTACCAGTTCTTTCAGTTCTTCGATTATTGAAAATTTGATTTGCAGGTTCAGTTCTTTCAGCTGTTCCTGTTCGGAAGACAAGGCGCCTCTCTTTTCCTTAATGACGGACATGATATTCTTGAATTCTTCTTCTACGGTATCATTTACCGGAACAAATTCTTCTTCTACTCCTCCATTCTCGATGAATAGTTTCTTAGCCGCTTCTTGTTCGGCATTATGCAATTTGTAGAAAGCCTGTTTCAGACTGTCTATCTCTTGCTTGCCGACATTGTCCACTTCTGAGGAAGCTTCTTTTAACTTGGCAAGAATCTCTTCCTTGCTCAGTTTATGTACGGCTTCCACCGGCTTTTCTTCTTGTGCTGTTTCTTCTTCTTCAACCGGGACGTCCGCCACAATTGGCTCGGAAACCTCTGCTGTTTTCTTTTCTTCTTCTAATTCTTCCACCTTTTCGGGGAGGTTAGTGTCATGAGTGTCCATCATTGTACATACATTTTAGGAAACGATTTTATCTGTTCGATTTACATTTGGTCACAAATTAATGAAATAAAACAATTACTTCATACTTTTTTCTTTAATATTTTTCATTTTTCTTGTTTTTAGGCCAGTATTACGGTAATTCCCATATACAACATCATGCCTATAATATCATTGGTGATAGAAATAAACGGGCCGGTGGCAATGGCCGGATCTATCTTCAACTTCTCCAGCGTCATAGGTACCAGCGTACCGAATATGGATGCGAACATGACTACGGCAAACAAGCTGATAGACACGGAATATGTGACGGTAGCAGTGCCTCCGAACCGGATAAAATTATAGATATATACCAATAAGGAGATGATAGTGGCATTGATAAGGGCTACTACGGATTCTTTCATAACCTGCTTGAAAGTATCTCGGGCATCCAGCGAACTGTTGGCAAGACCTTGCACTACGATAGCCGAAGATTGGGTTCCCACATTTCCACCCGTACCACCGATAAGCGGAATATAGAGCGCCATTTCGGGATGGGCGGCAAAGGTTGTATCGAAATTGCCCAGAATCATGGAGTTACCGATTCCGCCCAACATGCCGATGAGCAGCCACGGCAGGCGGGCGCTGGTTTGGCGCATTACGTTGTCGTCCGTTTCCACATCCTGCGACAAACCGGATGCCAACTGATAATCGCGTTCTGTTTGTTCGCGCACTTCATCCATGACGTCGTCTACGGTGATTTGTCCTACCAACCGTCCGATACTGTCGATAACGGGTACGGCTACCAAGTCGTACTTTTCAATAGTCTGTACCACTTCTTCCACCGGTGTATCCGCATGGATAGAAATGGGATCTTTCTTCATCACATGTTTCACTTTTGATACGGAAGGTGAAGTAATCATCTTCTTCAGCGGGAATACACCTTGCAGGCGGTTTTCATCATCAACGACGTAGACGTAGTAGATTTCGTCCAACTGTTCTGCTTGCTGGCGCATTTCTTTCAGGCACTCCGGCATACTCCAGTTTTCGTTGACAACCACCATCTCAGTACCCATCAAACCTCCGGCGGTGTCTTCATCGTATTTCAGCAAGTCCACGATATCTCCCGCTTGCTCAATATCTTCAATGTGCGAGAGGACTTCTTCTTGTTTATCCTCATCCAGTTCGCGCATCAAATCTACGGCATCGTCCGTATCCATGTAGTCTACGAAGTGCTTGGCGATAGTTTCCGAAGGGAGTACTTCCAGGAATTCCTTACGAACGTCTTCATCCACCTCCATCAATACGTCTGCTGCCGTTTCGTTATCCAGTAAACGATATACGAAACGTGCTTCCTCTGTATTCAGGTCATTGCAAAGTTCGGCAATATCCGCAGGGTGCAGGTCTATCAGGAGCGACTTGACGTTTTCGGCATCTTTCTGCTCGATAAGTGTTTTGACATTGTCAATGTATGCTTCGTCTATTTCCATAATCTTCCTCCCTTTATTAGTTGACAGGTTAATTTTACTTTTTGAATTACAGTGCCTCTTTTTGTTAGGTGACAGATTATCACTGCAATTCATTTTATATTGGTGATTATCAGAAGTATCTCTATTGATTATCCTTTGCTTTCTCTTTCATCTCCTTCAAAGCCCGTTCTACGTCATTGGTCAGGTTGATAAACTCTTGCACGGACAGTTGCTCGGGGCGTTTATTGAACAGAACATCTTCTGTCAAGGGACAATCCTTTCCGAGTATCGGTTTTATTGAATTCCGCAATGTCTTCCGGCGCTGGTTGAAAGTAGTCTTCACCACTTGCTTGAACAGCTTTGGATTACAACCCAATTCCTGAGTTTCATTGCGTGTCATGCGTATAACGGCGCTTTTAACTTTGGGCGGCGGATTAAACACATACTCATGTACAGTGAAAAGGTATTCTACACGATACCATGCTTGTATTAACACACTCAGGATACCATAAGTTTTGCTGCCGGGGCCGGCTGCAATACGTTCGGCTACTTCTTTCTGTATCATTCCCGTGCAACAGGGTATCAGCTCTTTGTTATCCAGCATTTTGAAGAATATCTGGCTGGATATGTTATAAGGGTAATTACCCGTTAGCACAAAAGGTTGTCCGTCGAACAATCGTTGCAGGTTCATTTTCAAGAAGTCGTCTTCAATGATATTATCTTCCAGCGACGGGTACTCTTCACGCAGATAGGCTACGGATTCATAATCCAGCTCCACCACCTTAACCGGACGTTCTTTTTTTACGAGGAATTGGGTTAATACCCCCATTCCCGGTCCTACTTCCAGTATCGGAAGTCCGGGATAGGCATCTACCGTATCGGCTATGTCTTGTGCCACTTTCAAATCCTTTAGGAAATGTTGACCGAGAAACTTTTTAGGCTTTACTAATCTCATGCGTTAACTTTATCATTACTTTGCCTCACGAATACAGATTTGGCTTTAACTACTAAGCCAACTTGTTGGCTGATACTACTTCAACCACTCTGACTACTGCCTGCATGATTAATGCAGGCTAAAGAAAAATAGCTTTCTTTATTAAACCGGCATAAAATACAAATGATTTTATGTAAGTTTGCAGGTCTAAAAAGATAGTGCAAATCGAAGGCAGAATCAAAATGCTTCTATTTTGCCGGAACACAGCCTATTTTCAGACAGCAAAGGTAGCTTTTTTCGATGAAGAATAACGAGTTCCGCATGAATAAACTATTAAAAAAGATACTGAAAATCCTTTTACCAATTGCTTTGGGAGGTTTTATTCTCTATTGGGTGTATCAGGATTTCGATTTTGTACATGCCAAAGAGGTATTACTACACGGGACAAACTGGTGGTGGATGATATTTTCATTATTCTTTGGCATTATGAGCCATGTATTCCGCGGTTGGCGTTGGAAACAGACGCTGGAGCCACTTGGCGCTTATCCGAAAACGAGTGATTGTGTAGATGCGATATTTGTATCTTATGCCACTAATTTGATTTTGCCCCGTGTAGGTGAAGTATCCCGTTGCGGTGTACTTGCCAAATACGATAACGTCTCCTTCGCCAAGTCGCTCGGAACAGTGGTGACGGAACGTTTGATAGATACGCTTTCCATTCTGTTAATAGCCGGGCTTACCTTTCTGGCGCAGATGCCGGTTTTCCTGCGTTTCTTCGAGGAAACAGGTACGAAAGTACCTTCGCTGATGCACTTGGTGACATCTCCCTGGTTCTATATCGTCCTGTTTTGTGTGATAGGTGTCATTGTATTGCTTTATTTCCTGATGCGCACACTTTCTTTTTTTGAGAAAGTGAAAGGAGTGGTGTTGAATGTGTGGGAAGGAATTATGTCCCTTAAGAACGTGAAGAACATTCCGCTTTTCTTTCTTTACACCTTATTAATATGGGTATGTTATTTCTATCATTTCTACATTACTTTTTATTGTTTCTCTTTTGCCGAACATCTTAGTTTCCAGGCAGGACTGGTGATGTTTGTAGGTGGCACCTTCGCCGTAATTGTTCCTACCCCGAATGGAGCAGGCCCCTGGCACTTTGCCGTCATAACCATGATGATGCTTTATGGGGTAAATGCGACGGACGCAGGAGTCTTTGCCCTGATAGTGCATGGGATACAGACGCTGCTGGTTATTGTACTCGGTATTTATGGTTGGCTGCACCTTTCGCTAAAGAACCGGGCAAAGGGGTGATTAATCCTTTTCAAGAATAACCATCTCCGTATCATCTCCGTACCAACTCCGTATTAAGTCCGTCTCTATAGAGTACGGAGATGATACGGAGCAGACACGGCTCTGACACGGCTCTGACAGGGAGCAGGTAATCACCGGTCACTCGCCGAACTTATCTCTATTTCCACTAAATAAGTACTCATCTTTAATTATCTTACTCAAGTTTCGCATGTTAATGGTAGTATCATGTTAATGGTAGTATCATGTTAATGGTAGTATCATGTTAATGGTAGTATCATGTTAATGGTAGTATCTCTATTCTCCTCCTCCTGGGAGGCTACTCTCTATACACATCTTCAAAGAGTTCTTTGTTCTATTTTGAGATGCGTCAATACCTCTATCCTA
>QMCD01000037.1_pt1 | contig 109635 bp, 103 predicted proteins | sample 1821841 | NCBI WGS metagenome assembly QMCD01 (sample SAMN01991225, study PRJNA193472) | Termite gut metagenome, whole genome shotgun sequencing project. | isolation source: worker | host: Macrotermes natalensis
ACCTCGCGATGCAAACCTTGGGAGTCGCTATAAAGTTCGTTGGTAGCTACGCCTATGTGGACTTTCACCACAGAACACGGGCATGCCCGTCATACTAATAAAAGAACCCTCAAGAGAGGGTTCCCTTTTAAAGGACTGATCATCTTCCAGCCTATTTATTTTCGTTCGACAGCGCCTGCCGGCGTTCAAAAAATACGTCAATCGAGTTATATCCCGATTTTCTCTGACGGCAGATGACGGCGGCAGCTTCAATGATTACCGCGACATTCCTGCCTGGCCGAATCGGTATTTCATAGTTGACTATTTTATTCCCTAGTATTTCAATATGTTTTTCGACTACTCCCATACGGTCATAGACCTTATCTTTGCTCCATTCTTCCAGCGTCACCACCAGATCGATATTTTGACTTTCCTTTATCGCATGGTAGCCGTAAAGAGCCTTGATGTCAACAATACCGACGCCCCGGATCTCCATGAAATCCCTTGTTAAGGCCGGAGCCTGGCCATACAGTGTATATTCGCTTACCTTACGGATCTCCACAGCATCATCGGCAATCAGACGGTGACCGCGCTTAATCAGCTCCAACAACGCTTCGCTCTTGCCGATGCCGCTTTCTCCCTTAATAAACACGCCTACCCCATACACATCCGCCAGACAGCCGTGGATGGTAATACAGGGTGCCAGCTCCACATTTAGCCAACGGATGATATCACTCATAAATCTGGTCGTTATCTCAACTGTCGAAAATACCGGAACATTGATTTCATTGGCCTTTTTTAGAAACATATCGTCAGGCACTAAGCTTCGGCAAAATATGACACACGGAATATTTTCCCTGAAAAACTCCGAATAAATCACTTCCCGCCTTGCGTCATCCAGTGTTTTCAGATAATCCCATTCCACAAAGCCGATGATCTGCACCCGTTCCGACTCATAATGCTGAAAATAACCTGTGAACTCTATTCCCGGACGGTTGATATCGCGATTCTCAATCGGCCTTTGACTGTAATCGACTTCCTTATTTACTAATTCCAGATTCAGATCCTTTACCAGCCTGCTCAAAAATACTTTCTCTGTACAATTCATAATTAAAATATCCCTCTTATTTCATTTGAATCTGTGTGTAAATATTTTCGTTAGTTAATATTGCGGCAATAAACAACCGTATTACTATATTAGCACCTAGCCCCAAGAAAATCAACCAACCTTGACATTTTAATGTGTAAAATCAAGAATTCACGACCTTACTTGCCACAAACGATATTTTATTATCCGTCTGGGTAATATCTCCCAGCTTTTTTGTACTGTCCGACCGGTAATACTCTTTTATCACCAGCAAAGAGCCATCATTTTCATAAAAAATGACATCCTCCGAACGGGCAGCAATTTCTAACTTGGCATCCGCACCTATGGTCAGTTCGCTGGTTCTCCGTAGTTCAGTATTCACAGCAAACCCAAACGATATCGGAACATCCCCTCCTGATGAAAATCTGACAATGATGGCACTGATTACTATCGTCAATACGATGAAAACAACCCCTCCGATCCAGATCTTTGAACTATTGCTCATCATTATCATCTCCTTCCCAAGGGGATTCTTCTCTGCTGCCCGTAAAATAACTTACCAAAGAATAATATATAGGAATGGTCAGAAAAACTACCCACCCAGGATGCCAATAGCCCCAGAAAAATCCTATCATCAAAAATACCAAAGTTGTCAATACCGGATAAGCAAATACATGGGCATTTTTCTTGTAAACGGCTTCCACAAAAGAATACCAGATCGGTATCAGCAGAAAAACAAGCCAGCCCGGATGCCACAAGCCATAGAAAAAACCCAGCAGGAAATAGGCTGTCGTGATCAGCAATACCATCGGGAATTTTTGGCGATGATAATGTTTAAACCATTCTTTATCATACTTCTGACCGTTGACAAATACACCGTTTTTATCAATATGGATATTGTCACGTGAGTCGTCTAAATAAATACCATCCCATCCGACATGAACTTCACTGCCGTCTATTTCTCTCACATGAACTCCGTTAAAGCCGACATGAACATATTCTTCTTTCTTATTTGTTTGATTATATTTGTTTGTTTCCTCATATTGATCTGATTCCTCGTTTTTGGTGGCATCTTCGTTCCTATTAGAACCACGGTCAGTCCCTCCCGTTTCTTCATAATGTTCCGGACGGGAAATTTCATCCTCTGTAAAAAGCAGTTCATCTAAGGATACCCCATATAACCTTGCCAGCATAATCAGATTATCCGTATCCGGGGAAGCTTCCGCACGCTCCCATTTACTGACAGCCTGGCGGCTGATTCCCAGCTTTTCTGCCAGTGCTTCCTGAGAATAATTATTCGATTTTCGGAGATTCACGAGCCGGTTGGCTATTTCAATATTCATTTCACTAATCCTTTCATTGATATCACTAATCTCTTCATTGATGTCACCGGTCTTTTCATTGATATCAATAATCCTTTCGCTGAAGTGTGAGTATTTGGCCAGTACTCTAGCAACAGTATAGGGAAGCCCGCTTCGGTTGCACTACCAATTTTAGTTTGAAACTCCGCAACTAGCGGTTGCAATCTTGAATTTAAGCCTGTTTCAACAATGTCAATTATTATCTGTGCGGATGTATGTTATGAACTGATTGCCGTTTTCTTCAAACCAGGCTATTGAATCGTTGCGTCCTTTTCTATAGACCGTCCCTGTCTGCGGATCCATGATGATGATATTCTGCTCGTTAAACCCAACGATCAAGACCGCATTCCCGTCATCCAGCGTAGCAAGAACAGGTATGTCTTTGTTTACATAATATAATACTGACTCTAGAAGGCAGCCTCTCAGATCCAGCACCTGAATATTGCTGATATTATTCTGCAGAATAGAGAGCACGCTGTCGCCCTGCCGCAACATATACTCTGCGTTCCTGACAACCCCTTCATATTCCATGACCGTATCCAGACAGACAGCCAAGGGGTTTTCATTCTCTGCCGCTATTTTCCCTTGAATCGCCATAATCTGGTTTCTAAGTTCCAGATTCCCCCGCTTCCATACATATTCACCTTTATGGTTCGTTACTACACCAGAGGCCTGATAAGCGGCATTCACTGATTTTCCTTCCGACAGATAAATGCCTTCTATCCCATTTTTGCCATAGACATAATATCGGCTTATATCCTGCTCTGTCTCACGGGTATTCATTTCCCGCCCGCCTTCAAATAATACTTCCCGGGGAGTCTGTAATACTATCGCCTCCGCGTCGACTTCCTCCTTTATGGCGATCTGAACGATCTTTTCCAGTCTTTCCGTGATTACCACCTCTATTTTATTGCTGTTCCCGACGTCAGTCTCTTTGTTGGTAATCTGCATGTCTTCAACCGGCTCATATGACCCGCTTTCTGTCTTCGTGACCCGGTGCAGGTTAATTTGGTTATCTTCGATGCTACAGCCCGTCACATACAAGCCTTCCTGATAATGTTCCTTAAGGATGATGCCCTGCTCATTCTGAATCTTGACCGTATACATCGGAAATATAATATTACCCAGCGGATCCCTGACAATATCCTCGCTCTTCGCAAGGCCAAATATCAGGTCTTCCCCCATAAATCCCAACGGCAGAATATATTCCCCCGTTCCTGCCTTTATTTCCGTCTGTTTTTCATCCTGTAGATTCATCAGGATCAGGCCCGTTTCCCGGTAAACGTCACCGGAACTTTGCCATACCAGCATCTTATCGCTTTCCGATATGCGGTAGCTGCCTTCCTGCATTCCCGTTACAATTATTTCCGCTCTTCTTTCCAACAGGTCAATAGAATAAACCTCATTATTAAGCATCAGGTACAGCCGCTCGTTTTTATTCAGATAAACGATCTGCTCGACCTCCGCCACCAAAAGCTCCTGAGATTTGTAATAAGGAACAAAGATTAATTCCTCCACAGTGTTAACGGTACTGTTATAAGAATAAACGGATATCCCCACCGTTCCTTCATGGCGTCCCCTGTTCATATAGCCATAGACCATAAAAACCACGTTTCCTGCCTCGTCAACATTGAGGATACGAACCCGGTGGCCTTTGTATATCGTCCGTTCGTCTTGATTGGCAGGATCACTGAAACCAAAAAGCCGGACAAATTCCTGATCGGCAATATTAAAGCTGTAAAGGGTATTTTCCGTTTCAAAGGCAAACACGTTGCCGCCGTCACTTTCGACAAGCGTCATTTGGGGATCGGTGATTCCCAGCATGATTTTGCTGTTTTGGATATCCTGCGGATCTCCTTCAAAAACCTGCTCCATTGTCCGCTCAAAATCCAGAAGGTAAGTACGGTCTGGAGTATAACGGATACGGTAATATTCTTCCACTGAATAATAGGTCTTTACGCTTTCTTCGGTCAAAGAAACTGAATATGTCAGCCGGAAACTGCCCGTCTGGCTTCCCAGTTCTTTGATATACAGAATCGGCGGCGATTCTTTTGTTACGTTCAGGTTTCCCCATGTCACTTGATTGAAACTGCTGTGTATAGTGACTTTGCTGAAAGTAGTGTTATCGCCGGTAGCATTGGATTCCAGATATTTGGTCAGCTCTCTGGCTTCGTCTTTATTGAATGTCCTTTCATGGAACTGGAATACATAGTCTACTTTTTCTTCCGCGTGGTATTCTGCCGGGCTTAAAATGCGGGCATAATAACGGATTGTCTGTTCATTATCGGTATTTATTAAGAGAACCAGCGTATATTCCTTTTCTGGTTCGATCAGATCTTTGATACTTATGTCGGCTGTTATTTTATCTTCATCTTCCTCATAGATTTCGACTACGGTACTTTCTATCAGGCGGCTTCCGTCGATGCTTCTGACTTCAAAGGTAATACCGGTAACCGGGTTATCGAATTTATCGATGCAAAAGCGCAGCCTTCGCCCCTCACTTAATGGCGTCAGGCTTTCACGGAGGTAACTGCTTTCCATGATTTCAGCATATCCCCTCAGGCAGTTGATCTGGCGTTCTCCCATCATGATATAAACCAGAGGATAGGTCGCCGGGGCCATCTGGGCTGTCATATCGGTATTTCCTTGGTTCATGATGCCGCTGATCAGATACAGTGACAGGATGAAAACGGTGAGGAGTATTAAACTTTTGATCAGGGTCTTTTTCATCTGCGTTTTGTCTCCGGTTGTTTTACTAGCATGGCATGTTTATTAAATAGTATAAGATAAATGGATTTTATTTACAATAGGATAAAGTTTTTCCTATTAAAACGCATTAAAACGCGGCAGGCTGATAAACAACCTGCCACATGACGACATGATTTTACATCAAAAGTTCAAAAATCCCCTTTTCGTACAATGCCTGCGTCTGAATACTTCATTAAATAGCACGATCTGAATCAAGTCGGTCAGACGTTCCCATCTTTCCGACGGAATATCCCTATCGGAACATTCACATTCTTCATCCCTTTTCATCTGGTCCATAATATTTTTGGAAATTTTATAAAGCTGCCAGCGGTCAGGGTATTCATCATATATCATACTTCCTTCATAATCCAGGCGGTCCAATGTCTTGGCTACTGCTTTCTGGCATTTTCTGGCTTCGGCAGGATAGAGCTGCTGTAAGTACTCCATATCCCTGACCGCCGTATTATCATCCTGATAACCAATCGGTAAGGGATATGTCATATAAAAAGGTAATATCCTGTGGTTATACATATAATGACTTCCTTACTTCTTTATCATTATCATATGCATGATGGATATATTTGGCTAATCGGGGTACAGTTCAGACATCAGTAAGGCGGCGTGCAAGTCTTCTTGCTTCCCGGACATCTGAAGCAGTACATGGTACAAAGCCATAACGTGCCTTTTCATAGATCTGTGCCAGCGACTTGGCATCATCGCTGCCTGCATGGAGAAGTGCAAGGCATTCACGTGCCGTACCATAACGAAGCAATCCCTTCTCCTCCTGCGGCGGCGGAGCGGTTTTATCCTGCTTCTGCAGGACCTTCCTGAATATTTTGCGGATTTTCTCTTCCGGCGATAATATCAGGACACTCAAACCGGCCGGATCTTTTCCACTTTTGTTTCGTTTCAATTTTTCAACAATGTCTTTTTTTGTTTCTTCGTCATCAGCACCTCTTTCCGTACTACCATTGCCAAATACCCGTTGAATCAGCTTAATCAGCAGATAGATTGCCGCAGCCGCAAGTGCCAGAAGAAATACAACAACTATCACCGTCATCATGATTTCCAGAACCTCAGCCCAAAACGGTGTGCTTGATGCCTCTGTGAGCATATCCTCCGCTGATGGCAGCGGCAGCTCTTCTTCTTTGATCTCCGGCGATTCCGCCGCGCTTCGGGACAATAAAAACCGGATCAGATACCCCAGCCATTGCATGAAACTTCTCAATGCGGACGAAAAGAATGCAATGTCGCTAAAAAAGATCATGAAAAGCGCACTGACCGCTGTAAATCCTCCGACAAAACTAAAGTTTATGGCAAAAATAGATTTTTCCGGGATATTGCCCGTGATTATCTTGTTCAGATCCATATAATGAAGGAAATGGCGCAGATAAATATATAAAAAATAGACTACGATATAGAAAAGGACTGGATAAATTAATACATCGGCTCTGCTGATAAAATAAAGAAGCAGGCCTATTCCTACCATCCCGGCCGGCGATAATGCGGTGTATCCATAATCAAACTGCTCCTGATCGGTTACAAATTTTATGCGGATATTCAGTGACGAAAACGCCTGCAATAATGCTGCAATCGCAAATACCACCGCATAAACAGTCTGTTCCCGATATCCTATGATCAGCATCGCCGGCGGCAGGATGTGGAGCAACATGAATAACCAGAACCGATGCACCTTGCAACGTACCAGATAGTAAAAAAGCGGAATGGCAAATAGCATTCCCAGCTGTAATCCACCCGGTCTGTCTCCGTCTAGCATAACAAAAATAACCTGTTCAAACATGATATAAATAAGAAAGACCAGCAGTTCCGCGATGCAGTTTTTAAGATGAAGAATTTTTATTTCCATATTCTTAATCCATATTTTTATTCATATTCTTTAACGCTTTGTCAGCGCTTCTCTAAATATCGGGTTAATACCCGTTTAGACAGTAACTATTCTACCAAAAGACGACTCTGCATCATCATCGGTATCCTCAATACACACGAAAGCAGTTCGTTTCTGATCTCAGCCTCTTCCGTTTCCGCATCGGGATATATCCACAGGAATTGCCGATTCTTTTCAAGGCGGCATAGCAGATCCTGAAACTCCGGCTGCCAGTCAGGTGATATGAAAACTGTCATCTGGCCGGTATTTTTCATAAGGCGTTCTTCAAAACACGGCACAAAGGCTTCCGTTCCCAAGCTCAGATCGATACGAGCAAGCATCTTATATATATGTTCCAGCTGTCCCTTGTCATGGTTTTCTTCCATGCACAGCATATTTTTGTGAATGCTGTCTTTGCCATTGGCATACAAGGAAACACCGATACCGGCCTCCAAAAAAACCTTCGTCAGATAGGCGCCGATGCTGATCGCCCTTTCATTCCGCTCTTCCTGTCTGGCAATCTGCCGGTCGGCCAGATTCATATAGATTTCAACCGTACTTACGGAAGTATGGTCATATATATTGACTTTAAGCTCATCCGACTTAGCCGAAGCTTTCCAGTTCACTGTTTTCGCTTCATCCGTGGGGGTGTACTCCCGAATCCCGCGATAGGCAAAAGGATCGGTGATCAGATGTCTTTTCGATAAGACCTCCCCGCTGATGATCTGAACGGCGGACTTGATTTCTTCCGTTACGTATAGTGCCGGAATCACATAGATATGGGTCTCTCCCGGCCGGCTTTCAACCATTTCCCGGGTCATAAACAAGTCGGCACCGACAAGGTCAATGCCCCGGATCCCATAATAGCCCCGCTTAACGCAGCGGATCTTATGGCTTCTGGTTATCCTCCGGAAAGGCATCATGCAGAACAGGTCATTCCGGTAATACATGTCCGTTACTTTTGAACTGCCGTCCTCCACAAATTTCAGTTCCCCTGAACACTGAAACTTTACTTTCAGTGCCGGCAGCGGAAGCCATTTGCGGTTTTCCACTATCTCGCTTAAAACCGTCTCATTTCCGGCACTTACCGAATCATCCCGGAACTTGATTTTCACCTCAACCGAGCGGTTCCACAGTTTTTCATACAGAACCATCTGCACCAAAAACATGATCCCGGCGATTATGCCTGCCACTGCTATACCCATAGCTGCTCCCTACTTTACCTTTTGTTTGACATCTTCCGTAGGTGCCTGAACCGTCTTTAAAATATTGCCTATCACATCCCTGGCATCACTGCCCTTGCGATAGCCGTATGCCAGCATGACCCGATGCGCCAGCACCGGAACCGCCAGCCTTTTGGCATCATCAGGAATACAGTATTCCCTGCCATGTAAAGCCGCCCATACCTTGGCCCCCCGCAGCAATGCCAGCGATGCCCTGGGGCTTGCTCCCATAATGATCGCTTCTCCTTCTCTGGTCGCCGCCACAATATCTGCGATATACCCCCGAATAAGTGGGTGGACAAAAACCTGATCGGTACTTTTCTGCATATCCAGGATATCCGCTCTGTTGATCACGGCTTCCAGCTTTCCCAGCGGGTCTCTCTGCTCGTCAATATCCATAAAACGTTCCAATATCAACAGCTCTTCTTCCCGCTCCGGCAGTCCTAAGGACAGCTTCATCATGAACCGGTCCAGCTGCGCTTCCGGAAGCGGATAGGTTCCCGCCGTTTCAACCGGATTCTGAGTAGCCATTACAAAAAACGGTCTCTGTAGCTCATGCCGAACCCCGTCTATGGTAACCTGTCTTTCTTCCATGCATTCCAATAACCCGGCCTGGGTCCGCGGCGTCGCCCGGTTGATTTCATCTGCCAAAAGAATATTTGTGAAAACCGGCCCTTTACGTAAAACAAACTCATTTTCTTTACGGTTATAAATATTCAGCCCGGTGACATCACTCGGTAGCAGATCCGGCGTAAACTGAATCCGGGAAAAATCCGCATCCAAAGATGCCGCCAAGGTTTTGGCCAGCTTGGTTTTTCCTGTCCCCGGTATGTCTTCCAGCAAAACATTTCCGCCGGCCAGCAGCGCCGTCAGAAGCAACCTGACGGTTTCTTCTTTCCCGACCATTACTTTTGCCGTATTGGTGACTATTTTGCTACCATTCTCGCATATTTGTTTAATGTTCATATGACACCCCGCCCAGATTACTGCTTGTCAAAATATATAATTGATAAACTAAACTTGTCAGCAACTTATAGACTATAAATCGAAAGAAACCGCCACAAAAAGCGGCGATTCCTCTTTTAGTTTTTAACAACATGTATACGTGCCACGGCCCGATGCAGCGCTGTTTCGGCACGCGCAACATCCGTTTCCGGTGTCTTCACCCGCAGCCGCTCCTCCGCCCGTTCTTTTGCTTCTTCCGCTCGCTGGACGTCAATTTCCGTAGGCCATTCCACGATTTCCGCCAGTATCGTCACCGCATCCGGCAGTATTTCCGCAAAACCGGAATGCAAAGCGGCCTCCTTACGTTCTTCGGCCTCTGTGATCGTAAGAATCCCGGGGGCAACCATGACTGTCAGGGGAATGTGATTTTTTAATATACCGACTTCCCCTTCGGTGGTATTAAACTCCACCATCGCGGCCTCACCTTCATAAAAAATCCGGTCCGGAGTAATGATTTTTAATGGAAAGAGATCTCTATCTGCCATATTACCTCTCTTACTATGCTATCTTATCTGCTTATAATGAATGCCGCAACTATAACCTTGCCAGAACATCATCGATACTACCTGCATTCAGGAAATAACTTTCGGGAACACTGTCATGTTTCCCTTCCAGGATCTCCCGGAAACCCCTGACTGTTTCGCTGATCGGCACATACTTTCCTTCTACGCCGGTGAATTCTACGGCGACAAAGAAAGGCTGTGACAGAAAACGCTGTACTTTTCTGGCCCGCGAAACCACCAGCTTATCCTCATCGGACAGCTCATCCATACCCAGAATCGCGATGATGTCCTGTAACTCCTTGTACCGCTGCAGAATCTCCTGCACCCCGCGGGCTACCCGATAATGCTCTTCTCCGACGATATTAGGATCAAGGATTCGGGAATTGGAATCCAAGGGATCCACGGCCGGATAGATTCCCAGCTCCACAATCGAACGGGATAAAACCGTAGTAGCATCCAGATGGGTAAATGTCGTTGCCGGCGCCGGATCCGTCAAGTCATCCGCCGGTACGTAAATCGCCTGTACCGAAGTAATGGAACCATTCTTGGTGGAAGTGATGCGCTCCTGTAAGGCACCCATTTCCGTCTGCAGGGTTGGCTGATAGCCGACCGCTGAGGGCATCCGCCCCAAAAGTGCCGATACTTCCGAACCCGCCTGGGTAAAACGGAAAATATTATCAATAAACAGCAAGACGTCCTTGCCGCCCTTGTCGCGGAAGTATTCTGCCATGGTCAAGCCGGCCAGTCCTACCCTCATCCTGGCTCCGGGGGGCTCGTTCATCTGGCCGAACACCATCGTAGTTTTGGCGATAACGCCGGAACCGGACATTTCCGTATAAAGATCGTTGCCTTCCCTGGTTCGCTCCCCGACCCCGGTAAATACGGAATAGCCGCCATGCTCGGTGGCAATATTTCGGATCAGTTCCTGAATCAATACGGTCTTGCCGACGCCGGCACCGCCGAATAATCCGATCTTTCCGCCCTTCTGGTAGGGGCAGAGCAGGTCGACCACCTTAATCCCGGTTTCCAGAAGCTCTGATTCGGTAGACTGCTCGATAAATTCCGGTGCCGGGCGGTGGATCGGCTCATATTCCACTTCCGTAGGTGCCGGTTTATTGTCGATCGGCTGGCCCAATACGTTGAAAATCCGTCCTAACGTCTTTTCTCCTACCGGGACCCTGATCGGAGAGCCGGTCGCGATCGCTTCCATGCCCCTTACCATTCCGTCAGTAGGACCCATGGCGATACATCTTACGGTATCGTCGCCAAGATGCTGCGATACTTCGACTACCAAGTCGCTATCCCCCTTGGGGATTCTGACTGCTTCGTTTATTTCCGGAAGATTGCCGCCGGTAAATTTAATATCCAGTACGGCACCGATTATCTGAGTGACTTTTCCGGAGGGCTTTGCGCTTTGATTACCATCTGCCATTTTGCTGTATCCTTTCTTGCTTCGTTATATTAGGGAAACGCTGATGCAGCGTTTCCTTAGAATTGTAAACCCGGGGCATCACGATATCGCATTGGCCCCGGCGATTATCTCTGTCAGTTCCTGAGTTATGGAGCCTTGGCGGGCCCGGTTATATAGGAGCGACAGGTCCTCGATCATTTCTTCGGCATTACTGGTCGCCGAATCCATCGCCTGCATCCTGGCGCCGTTTTCACTGGCAACCGCTTCGGTCATACCGCCGAAAATGAGGCTGGTGATATACTTCGGTATCAGCAGATCCAACGCTTCTTCCTCTTTCGGCTCAAAATTCATCGGTGCCTTGAAGGCTTCCTTTTCCGCTTCATCCGGCTTTTGCTCCGCGATATCCACGGGCAGCAGCTTTAACAGCGTGGGAATATGCACCACCGTATTCTTAAAAGCGGTGTAAGCCAGATAAATTTCCCCGACTTCACCCTTCAGATAAGCATCCAGTACCTCTTTGCCCAAAGCTATCGCGTCCGCATAGGCGGGTTCTTCGATAATATCGGAATAATCCTCTTTGATCTCGTATTTCTTCCGCAGTCCGTCCCGGCCTCTTTTGCCGATGCTGTAAATAAGCAGTTCCTCATCCTTAAGCTTTCCTTGGGTGATCAGCTTAACAACATTGGAATTGTAGCCGCCGGCAAGACCCCGGTTGGACGTAATGACGATCACGGCTTTCCGGTTCGCCTGTCCCGGCCGGAGATAAGGATGATCAATATTACCCGCTTTCGCCAGAAGATCCGTCACCGTATCATACATACATCGAAAATAAGTCCGTGACCTTTCCGCCTGTTGCTTGGCCCGCTGCAGCTTTACCGTGGCAACCAGCTTCATGGCTTTGGTAATCTGCTGGGTGCTGGCAATACTCTGCCTGCGTCTTTTTATGTCTCTCATTGATGCCATAATAACACCGTTTTAAACCTTTCCTGAACAAATCTTTACGCAAAATTGCTCTTAAATTCCAAGATCGCTTTCTTAAGGGCTTCATCCGTAGCCTCGGAAATCTTCTTATCCGTAGCGATATTGGCAGGAATGTCGGGATATTTGGTGTCCAGAAACTCAAACAGACCGCTTTCAAACCGGGTAACATCCTCTACAGCGACATCCAGCAGGTATTTATTGGTTGCCACATAAATAATGATGACCTGATACTGCACCGGTACCGGCCGGTACTGCGGCTGCTTCAGCACTTCCCTGATGCGCTCGCCCTGCGCCAGCTTTTCCTTGGTATCTTCGTCCAGTTCTGAACCAAACTGGGAAAAAGCGGCCAGCTCGCGGTACTGCGCCAGTTCCACGCGGATCGGGGCGGCGATTTTTTTCATGGCCGGTATCTGGGCGGCTCCGCCGACACGGGATACGGAAAGTCCGGCATTGATGGCCGGGCGGAAGCCGGAGTTGAACATTTCGGTTTCCAGATAAATCTGGCCGTCAGTAATCGAAATTACATTGGTAGGGATATAAGCCGATACATCGCCGGCCTGGGTTTCGATGATCGGTAAAGCGGTCAGGGAACCGCCGCCATACTCGTCATTCATCCGGACGGCACGCTCCAGCAGACGGGAATGCAGGTAAAAAACATCACCGGGGTAAGCTTCCCGGCCCGGCGGCCGCCTCAGCAGAAGCGATAAGGTACGGTATGCCGCCGCATGCTTGCTGAGATCGTCATAGATCACCAGGACGTCCTCGCCTTTTTCCATCCATTCCTCGCCGATGGCACAGCCGGAATAAGGCGCAATATACTGTAACGGCGCCAGTTCGCTGGCGGCCGCCGTAACTACAGTGGTATAAGCAAAGGCACCGTATTCCTCTAATGTCTTGACAATCGCCGCAACGGTGGATGCCTTCTGGCCGATGGCCACGTAAATACATTTTACGCCCTGGCCTTTTTGATTGATAATCGTATCGATGGCAATGGCTGTTTTTCCGGTCTGACGGTCACCGATAATCAGTTCCCGCTGACCCCGGCCGATCGGCACCATGGAGTCTATCGCCTTAATACCGGTCTGCAGGGGAGTATCCACCATTTTTCTGGTGATAACGCCCGATGCCACTCTTTCGATCTGGCGGAAGTGGTCGGTCTGGATCGGACCCTTTCCGTCTACCGGCTGACCCAGTGCATTGACAACCCGCCCCAGCATGGCATCGCCTACCGGCACTTCCACCACCCGCTTGGTTGTTTTCACGGTATCGCCTTCGTTTATATTCTTCTGGCTTCCCAACAGTACGGCACCCACATTATCCTCTTCCAGATTGAGCACCATCCCGTATACATCACCTGGGAATTCCAGCAGCTCGCCCTGCATGGCGTTTTCCAGCCCATGTACACGGGCAATGCCGTCCGCCACCTGAATAACCGTACCTACATCGGACACTTCAAGCTCCGAAGCATATCTTCTGATCTGTTCTTTGATCACAGAACTGATTTCTTCCGGTCTTAAATTCATGAATCTTACGCCCTTTCTTCAATAACAAAGCTTATTTATCTAAAACTCCTATTGATTATTAGCATTTAGTTAAGTTACCGCTTAGAGCTGATCGTACCGGCTTACGAAATCCGGATACTCAAAAGCTGCTTCTGTAATTTTTCCAGTTTGGTTCTCACGCTGCTGTCAACCACCCTGTCGCCGATCCGGACCACCATGCCGCCGATCAGGGAAGCATCAACCGCAAAATGCATTTCCATCTGTTCAAAAGAAGTAATCGCCAGCAGCCTTTCCTCAACCTGAGCCTTCTGAATCTCATTGATCGCCGCCGCACTGGTGATATATGCCGTTCCGATCCCGTTGAACCTCTTGACCTCCATGGTAAAATAATCCAGGATGTCATCTATCTCGCGATAGCGGTCTTTGCTGACAATCAAAAGCAGGAAACCGGTCAGCTCATCGGAAATACGCCCTTTAAAAACTTCTGTCAGGATCTCACACTTCACGTCCTTGAGGATCTTAGGATGGTTCATCAGCCGGTTGAAATCCTTATTTTCATCCAGTATCCGGCGGATATCGGTCAGCTCCTGCAGATACAGCTCCGTTTTCCCTTCTTCCACAGCCAGCTCAAACAAAGCTTCTCCATATGTTTTTGCAATCAGCTTAGCCATGTGCTTTCACCCATTTCCTTTAAAGTTTCATTGACCATGCTATCCTGTATCGCCGTATTCATCGAAGCTGTCACTACCTTGGCCGCCATCAGGGAAGCGATGTTGATGATTTCCCGCTTTACCTCATCGGCTGCTTTTTTCTTTTCCAACTCTGCTTCGGTTCTGGCTCTTTCCAAGATCCTTGCTGCTTCTTCTTTGGCTTCGGCAACGATCCGCTTTTCATTGGCAATCGCGGTTTTCCGGGCCTCTCCCAGGATTTCCTCAGCCTCGGAATCAATGTCTTTCAGTTTCGCTTCATATTCCACTTTCAATGCCGCCGCCGCTTCCATGTCGGTTGCCGCATGATCCAGTTCCTGCTTGATTTTATCCCGGCGCTTTTGCATCATCGTCCTGACAGGATTAAACAGATTGTAGGATGCTATGGCAAATAAAACTAAAATAGCAATGATCATCAGCGTTACGTCAGCAAGCAGCTGAAGATCCAGATCAAACAGCCTTGGGTCCATTTCTGCTGCCGCCAGAATAAATCCGTTATCTATACCGTTCAAGGCATAAGCCTCCTTTCATGTTATTTTATCGTTACTGTTCACAGCAGCCGCTGTGCATCAAATGGCTACTCCACAGTAACATTACGCACAAGTTGTAAAGAACACAAATCAAGTGCGCCAAAACTGCCGCAGGAGGCTATTAAGGTACCAGCGGCTGAACAAACATCAGCAGCATGGCAACCAACAGGCCGTACAGACCGGTCGTCTCGGCGACTGCCTGTCCCAAAAGCATGGTAGAGGTAATATCTGATTTGAGGCTGGGGTTACGGCTTACCGCCTGGGCCGCCATACCTGCCGCATTACCCTGGCCGATACCGGTTCCGATACCGGAGATAACTGCGATACCCGCACCGATTGCTGAACATCCTAAAATAAATTCATTGTTAAATTCCATTTTTCTTCCTCCTATTAATCTTAACTTTTCTATTTATATTTTGTAAACTTAGAGCATCCTTCTCAATCTGTTTCACAAGCACTGGTAATATAAGTCATGGTCAGCATACAGAATACATAGGTCTGAATCGATCCGGAAAAAAGATCGAAATACACATGCAGGGCGGCCGGCCAGATAATGGCTACCTTAGACAGCAGTCCGTATATTAAGGCCATCATGACCACGCCGGATAATATATTGGCAAACAAACGCAAGGATAACGAAAGCGGTACCGCTATCTTGCCGATAATATTGATCGGCAGCCATATCGGCCAAGGATCGCACAGCCCTTTGACAAAGCCTGAAACCTTCTGATGTTTCAGCTCATTATAGTTAATGAGCAAAAAAGTCAGTATCCCCAGCGCAAAAGTCACGCCGTAATCCGCCGTGGGCGGCCTGAGCCCGAACAGTCCGGAGATATTACTGAGCAGGATAAAAATGAAAATCGTCCCGATATAATTACGGAACCGGGGCGCAAATTTCCCCATGGAACCGCTTATCATCTTGTCCAGCATTTCTACGGCCAGTTCGACAACATTCTGAAAGCCGGATGGCACTTCCTCTGCTCTTTTTATCATTCTTTTAGCGGCAACACTGAATCCGATAATCACCAGCATCACAATCAGCAGACACACATGAGAAGTCGTTATCCACAACTTCTGTCCAAAAAGCTCGTAAGAAAAGACGCCATGTATCATGAAATCCACATCAGCCCCGGACAACAAAATTCCTTCTCCCATACTTCACCTCCTTATCATTTTATGTGTAATCGGCTGGATATAAGCCGCTACCTTCAGACCCATAATGCCCAGAAAAACCGCCAGTGGCTGTGCCGCCTTCGTAATCATGACAGCCGCCATTACCGCTATGATAGCCCCGTAACGGATCAAGTTATCCCGGGCTGCCGCCCTCGCTGCGCCCTCGCCATAATCAAGGTAGCGGTCTATCGACCACCACATATGCACCGCACAGCCCAAGGCGGTCAGAATCCCCATCCAGAGCCCGATGCTGTAACCCAGCCGATCGGCAAGGAACCAAACTGCCGTCAGCTGGCAAAAAACGCCGAACAGGAGGATTCCGATACATAGTTCTAATAAAGTGTCGTTATTTTTTTTTATTTTTTTCATTGTCTCTTTCTTAATGCTTATGATATACTCGATTATTTATTGATCCCTGTCTTTTTCACTTTTCTGCGAATATATTTTCTTGGCAAAAAAGTACACGTTACGGAATCCCGCCAATGCTCCGATAAAAAAGAACAGAATTACCAAAAAAGAGGTTCCCAATTTATTATCTAAATAGATTCCGATAAATGAGCACAAAAACACAGGAACCAGAATAGTAATTCCAAACTGTGTAATCATTATCATCGACTGATAGACATTCCTGCCCCATTTCATTGCTTCCTGCCTCCTTGGATGCACATGAACAGTGACTAAACTTCTTCCATTCTAGCTAGTCATGATATTCATGTTAAATTATAGCTGTTTTATCGGAATATGTCAAAAAAAATGCACTATAATCTTTAAATCTTTATATAAATTATACACATTGACATTTGTTCTGGACAAGTGTAGTATGGCATTATTACTAGGATAGTGAAGCTTTCCTAGTAGGATGGCCATTCGGCCGGTGCTTTATTACATGTGTTACCGATTTGTCATTGCATCCTGACTGCACTGAAGGCTTAAGACATAGGGCAAGACGGAATAGGCGTAGTTAGTACATAAAGCACGAAAGATTATAAGCAGTGTTTACGAGGAGGAGATCATGGAACACCCTGTCCTTTACCGCAAGCGTATTATTCCGGAGGAATGTATCCGACTGAGGGATGATATCATCTTAGACTGCAATGAAGATTATATCCTGACCTCATGGAATGCCTTGAAGCCGAGGAAAGATCTGCACCATGGCTACTCCTGCTATTTTCTTAAGGATGGTATTAAGGTCAGTAAATTCTGTGCTGATGACCGCTCGCTGCTGTGCTGGTATTGCGATATCGTTGAGTATGATTATGACCCGATTGCCAATACTATGACTGTCGTTGATCTTCTGGCCGATGTCGTCATTTATCCTGACGGCTTTGTCAAGGTCATGGATCTGGATGAACTGGTGACTGCCCTGGAAGCCGGTCTGATTACGGAGGATGCTTTGAAACTGAGTCTCCTGACGGTTAACCGGCTTTTGGAAATCATCTATTCAGGTAACTTTGCTACCCTGCAAAAATATATAAACGAAATCAGTGGTGCTCTGATATAAGGCCTCCAAATGGGGTATCTTGCGTTAATCCTTATTATTATGGATCAGTAGAAAATATGGCCTCCGATGGGGAATCTTACGTTGATTCCTTCGATGGGGGTTCGGAAAAAGAGGCAGTCTTCTACCGTAGTAACTCCCGCCATGGCTTCGTCGGCAGCTTGGTAACAGGCTGGAGTTGCCCGGTTTTCCAGCAAAGCCAGCTCCAGTCGGCCGCTGGCGACCGGCGAAAACTGCCGGTTCTGATAGATCACCGCTACGACAGTATCCGGGAAGACCGGACTTCGGACGCGGTTAATGACTACCGCGCCTACGGCCACTTGGCCTTCAAATGGTTGATTGCCGGCTTCGCAATAGATAAGGTTAGCCAAAAGGTATCTGTCACCCTCGGCAAAGCTTACATCGGAAATATCGCGCCATTTCGCCTGGGCTGCCAGCTGTGAAAGGCGTCGTTCTTCCTCCAGTATCTTGTTAAGCTGGGCGATCTCTTCATCTTGCCGCTTCAGTTCTTCTTCATAGGCCAACATCCGCTGTTCAGCTTCGGAAATCTCCGCCTCCGTATAGTAAATCGTGTTGGATGTCTGCGTGCGTAGCTCATCTATCCGGTCTTGTTCTTTTTGTACCTCGGCTTTGATCGCTGCAAGCTCTTCCCTTTCGACAATGAGTGCTTCTTTTTTCAGGGTTACATCTGCTTCGATCTCCATATATTCTTCTAGTTTCTGCTTATCATAGGCCGTCAGCTGTTCAATATAATCATTGCGGTTCAGGAATTCCGAAAAATTCGCCGAGGCAAAGAGGGTTTCCAACAGGATATAATCCCGGCTTTCATACATGAACTGAACCCGGATCTTCATCGCTTCATACTGTTCTGCCCTGATCCGGCTCGCCTCCTCCAGTTCCTCTTCTGCCAAGACAATCGCGGCATCCTGGTCGATAATATCTTGCTCCAGTTGATCCAGATTGACAAGAATCTCATTGAGATCGGCATTCAGGACATCCAGTGCCCCTTTCAATTCCGTATTTTTATCCTCTAGATCTTCTTTCTGCCATATTACCTGATCCCTCTGCTCTTTCATATTTTCACGTTCTTCTTGGGCCTGTTTCAGTTTTTCCTCGGTGGAAGTGGCATCTGCGGCTATCGGTGCGGCGAATACGACAAAAACAATTGCCATACATATAGCAACTGTTTTATTGCCGACGATCTTTTCTGTGACACCCTTCATCCCGGATCATATCCTTTCAATACAAGATAGAATACTACAATACTGGATATGGAATTTCTTTATACTGTCATAATTTAAGTTCTATATTTCGGCCGGTGCTTTCATAACGATAATATCGCACGCCGGCAGCATCGAACATTCTCTTCGAAGCCATGACCGGAACACTGTCTGCATACTTGTCACAGTCATAAACCACCGTCTTTATGCCTGACTGGATAATCGCTTTGGCACATTCACTGCAGGGAAACAGCGAAACATAGATCTTGGCCCCTTCCAGGCTTCCGCCACGGTAATTTAAAATAGCATTCAGTTCACTGTGGGTAACATATGGATATTTGGTATCCAGGCTCTCGCCTTCCCGTTCCCAAGGAAATTCGTCATCTGAACATCCTAACGGAAAACCGTTGTAGCCCATTGACAGAATCTTATTGTCACTGCTGACAATACAGGCACCCACTTGGGTGCTGGGATCTTTAGAGCGCATTCCGGACAGTTTGGATACTCCCATAAAATACTCGTCCCATGTGATGTAGTCATCTCTCTTCATATCAAACCTCATGCATTTTGCAAGTTCAGCTTGTGAAACCGGTTAAATAAGCCCCTCTTGTCCGCTTATACTTATTTGGTTCCAAATATTCTGTCCCCTGCATCTCCCAGGCCGGGGACGATATAACCATGGCTGTCCAGTCTTTCATCTAATGCGCCGGTATAAATATCCACATCCGGGCATTCCTTCTGCATCTTCTCGATTCCCTCCGGAGCCGCAATAATGCACATAAAATGGATGTTTTTGCAGCCTCTTTCTTTCAGCATCTTAATGGCTGCCACCGAAGAACCGCCGGTCGCCAGCATGGGATCAACGACAAATACTTCGCGCTCCGAACAGTCGGCAGGCAGTTTGCAGTAATACTCCACCGGATTCAGCGTTTCCGGATCCCGGTACAGTCCGATATGACCTACCTTAGCTGCCGGTATCATCGTCAGCATACCGTCTACCATCCCCAGGCCCGCACGAAGTATGGGGACAATTGCCAGTTTTTTGCCGCGCAGCTCTTTGACGCTAGTCCGACAGATCGGCGTTTCAATTTCCACATCTGAAAGCTTCAGTTCCCTGGTCGCTTCATAGCATAGCAACATGGCTATCTCACTGATCGTCTGACGAAAATCCTTGGTTCCGGTATCTTTTCTTCTGATATAACCGACTTTGTGCTGAATCAGCGGATGATCCATTATTACTACCTTTCCCATTCTCCTCTTCCTCCGTTCTTATCTGCTTGGTCTTATCTGCTTGATCTTATTTGTTTGGTCTTATTGATATGGGTATATCTGTTCGATCTTGTCTATTCGTTTTTGATGTTTTGCCGCGCCGGAAAAGGGCGTTTCCAGAAAGGTATCCACAATCGCACAGGCAAGATCCACACCCGTAATACCGCCTCCGAGTGCCAGCATATTGGCATCATTATGCGCCCTGGTCATCTTGGCAAGATAAGGTTCGGTACAGAAAGCACATCTGATTCCAGACACCTTATTAGCCGCAATAGAAATACCGATACCGGTGGTGCAGACCAGAATGCCTTTTTCACATTCTCCGCCGGCCACTGCCGCTGCTGCTGCCTTCCCAAAATCGGGATAGTCGCATGACTGCCTGTCATAGCAGCCATAATCTTTATAGCTGATCCCCTTTGCTTCAAGATGCCTTGTTAATGCTATTTTCAGGTCATATCCGCCATGGTCGCTGGCTAACGCTATCATCCTATACCTCCGTCACCCGGTATCCGGCCGCCTTTGAAAGTCTGTTCATGATGGCATGTCCTACTCCGGTTCCGGTAAAAGCCTCCGAATATATTATTTCAATCTTCTCATCGTCAAATTCCCGTAATATCCGGTACAGCTGCCGCGCAATAAACAGCTCATCCTCACGGCTTCCGATATTTTTGACACTGTCGGCGCCATAAAGGCCGACAGTCCGATCCGTTCCGATCACACCGGTTTTTTTTCCGGCCGCCCTGTCCGCATGAAGCTGCCGGTTAATATAGGAAACCACATTCTCCTCAGTTCCTTCAATAACCGTCAGCTTCCCCAACGGCGCATAATGCCGGTATTTCATTCCCGGTGCCTGCGGCGCGCCATGGATGTCCTGACGTGACGGCTGATCCGAAACGGCTTGATCCAGCACCGCCGCTAACATCTCTGCCGTGATTCGGCCCGGACGCAATATTGTGGGTGTCTCCGATGTCATATCGATGATAGTGGATTCCAGCCCGATTTCCGTTTCGCCGCCGTCCAATATCATGTTTATGCGTCCGTCCATGTCTGCTATTACATGACTGGCAACGGTCGGACTAGGTCTTCCCGATGAGTTGGCACTGGGAGCCGCGACAAAGCCTCCGGCAGCTTTTATCAGCATCAGGGCTGTTTCGTTTGCTGGCATCCGAACGGCCACTGTTTCAAGGCCGCCGGTAGTTTCTACAGGCACCAAACGGGTTTTTTTGAATATCATAGTAAAGGGACCGGGCCAAAAAACCTTCGCCAACAGATAGGCCGTTTCCGGCACGTTCTCGGCAATCTCCGGCAAGTCCTCTATCCTGCTGATATGGATGATCAAAGGATTATCGGCCGGCCGGCCCTTGGCTTCATAGATCTTTCCGGCGGCTTCCGGATTCAAGGCATCAGCGCCAAGGCCATAGACCGTTTCCGTGGGAAAGGCCACCAGTCCGCCGGTCCTGATGATCGCACCGGCAGCTTCTATTTTCTCTTTATCTGCTGTTGTTCCGCAGACCGCAATTACTTCCGTTCTCATAGATACTAATCCATATAGGTTATCGCCATAGTCGTTTTTCGATTTATTCTATCATACTTTTTACCTTTTGACTATTTATATATTGCATAATTCCCATATGTATGGACCATGCCATCTTTTCCTGATAAAGCTCGGTGTCCAGCTTTTCAGCCTCTCTCACATTTGACAGGAACCCACACTCCGCAATCACGATCGGTGCCGCTGTTTTCTTAAGCAGATAATAGCTGTTATTTTCTCTCGCCGCCCGGTGGTTCTCCGGGTCGACATCGGCAATCAGCCGCTCCTGAAGGATTTCTGCCAGATGCTTACCCACCGTACTGGTGCCATAATAAAACACTTGCGCCCCATGCACGTATTCTTCATGGTAACTGTTCTGATGGATGCTGATTACCATCGCAGGATCCGCCCTTTCAATAATATCCAGACGTTGCTTCATGTCTTCCACCTTTTTATTGGGCGCACTTTCACTATAAAGAGCAGCATCTGTCTCCCTGGTCATGATTACCTGGATATCCTGTGCCTCCAGAAACAATTTAAGTTTCTTGGATATTTCCAGATTAATGTCTTTCTCCAGACAGCCGTTTATCCCGATCTTACCGGGGTCTCTCCCGCCATGTGGGGGCGGTAAGTTGCGGAAAACACGCTGCATCAGCGTTTCCCTAAGGCGTCACAGAACGCCGCCTAAGATATGCTAAGTCTTGTTTTGATGATATTCTGTTGTGGGCACGTTTGAGGATCATAACGATATACATCATAGCTTTAGGTTCATCCATTTGCCTGAGCGAAAGCGCCATGCGGAGAGACATAGGCGCAGCAGCTGGTCGCAGATGCAGCCTAGCCAGACACCGAGCACGCCCAACCCCAGCGGATATGCCAGAATATAGGAAGAGAGGGGTCTCATGAAAGCCACTCCGACCAGGGATATCAGTGCTGTAAAACGCACGTCTCCTGCACCTCGGAGGCAGCCCATATAAATTACCTGAGCGATCTGCATCAGTACGATGAATACCATCAGACGCATGATCTGAACCCCTGTCGCGATCAACTCCGGTTCATTGAAATACAGACTGAAAAACCATTTGCCGCCGATCAGATATAGGACTGACAGAATAACGGAGATAAGGTTTCCCATCCGCTGGCAGATATTACCGTACCGCTTGGCCAGTTCCGGCTTTCCTTTTCCCAGGCTCTGTCCGATCAGGCTTACTGCCGCCACCTGCATGCCGTCGCCGAAGGAAAACGATAATGCCATGACATTCATTCCTACCTGCTGAAGCGCAAAGGCTTGGGTTCCCAGGTTGGCGGTCAGAATCGAAACCAGTAAGAAGCCGAACCGGAGCAAGATTTGTTCGATTAAGGCATTATAAGCGAATTTATAGATCTGTTTGCCCGCTTCGATGGCCGGACGGATTTTATTTTTCCAGAGAAAGGTGATCTGGACCAGGCTATCCTTACGGAATAAAGAGTGAATACTCATTCCGCAGCCGACGGCTGAGCCTAATACGGTAGCTATCGCCGCCCCCTTGATTCCCAGTGCCGGGAAGCCCAATTTCCCGCCGATCAGCAGATAGTTGAAGACCACATTGACTAGGTTGGAAGCCAGATTGGTCCGCATCGCTATCTTGGTATTGCCGGCCCCGCGCTGAGCGGCATTGATGACCAGCGAGATGACCGTTAACAGGATGCCGCCCATAATAATGCGAAAGTACGATACTGCGCTGTCATGCGTATCGGCTTCGGAACCGACCAGCCGCATGACGGGATCTGCTAACAGGATACTTACGATACTGATTACTATCCCTGCGATAACCGTAAAAAGAGCCGCTGTGATAAAGACTTTATTGGCATTTTTCCGGTCATTTTCCCCTTTTCTCCATGCCACTAATGCCGACACCGCCATATTGACGGCAAAAAAAGCCGACAGACCGATAAATTTCGGCTGTACGGTAAGACCGACTGCCGCTACCGCATAAGGTCCCAGCGTGCTTACCATCATCGAATCTACCATGCCGACAAAGGCGACAAAGAAGGATTCTATGACCGACGGCCATGCCATATGTAAAGTTTCTTTTATAAGCGGCTTGCTGTCCGGTTGTATTTTCGGTTTTATTTTCTTTTCTTTCCCCGATTCATCCATTATGTACCTCTTCTGGTGCCATCTGTCACTGTCGTGGTATTGCTCTGGGTATTGCCTTGAAAATTTTCTCTACAATACATAATAACACATTTAATTAACATTTTCTTACTTTTTTAATTTTCTTTCTATCAGGATGTTTGAATAGCGGTATGTAATCCGGACCATATTATCTTCAAAAACAGCTATACCATGTATCATTTCCATGACTATACTCCTGTCCAGGTTCTTGACGGCTTTATGCTCCATTAAATAATCAGTCCACGGGTTTTGCTTTTGATCCGGTATTATTTCACGGTTTCGCTGATCCTGCATATGTTCCAGACGGCTAGTCAATAATGCTTCTTTTTCGAGATACTCTTTCCGATAGGCAAGATACTCCTCTTTGCTAATCAGTTCCTCACAGAGGTCTTCATAAATCGCTTTCTTATACTTCCTTGTTCTGTCCAGTTCTGCATTCAGCCGATTTAACTCTTGACCGGACGCTTTGGCGACTTCCGCTTCCTTGGTCATCAGCAAGGCTTTTTCTCTGTTCTGTTCAATGAGTTCCGGCAAATCGTCGATACTGTGGAGAAGCGCCTGTAAATCATTTATTATGGTCTTTTCCAGAATGCTTTCCGGTAACGGATGTGATGAGCAGTATTGCCGGCCGGACCGCACATAGGTACCGCAGTAGTAATTGGCCGCTTTTTTTATCATGGAGCGTCCGCAGTCGCCGCATTTTATGAAACCGGCAAATATATTTATCGGGTTATCCAGTTTCGGAGTACGTGCCCGGCGATTTAGCAGATCCTGAGTTTTTTCCCATTTTGCGATCTCAATGATTGCCTCGTGGGTATTCTTGACGACAATCCACTCATTTCGGCTCTTTACCTTTGGCTTTCCTCTCATCTGCTGAATTTTTCTCCCCTGTACCATATTCCCGATATACATTTCATTCTGCAGCAGGCGGTTGATCGTGGAATATGTCCAATAGGTAGTGCTGTCCAGCTTATGACTGTTCCTATAGTTGTCGCCGTTATTTTTTTTGTATTCTGAAGGACAGATAATACCTTGTTCATTTAAAATAGACGCGATGCGCAGCTTGCCGTAACCGGCAAGATACAGGTCAAATACCTGCCGCACTACTGATGCGGCATATTCATCAATAATCAGTTTGTTTTTATCAATAGGGGATTTTTGATAGCCATAAGATGGAAAAGCACCGATAAAATCTCCCGCTTTTTGCTTGGTGCTGACAGAAGCATGAATTTTATGAGAAATGTCCCGGGCATATTGCTCGTTGAATATGTTTTTGATCGGCAGCAGCATGTCATATTCCTGACGGAAGCTGTCGATACCGTCCGTTATGGCGATAAAACGGATATCATGATCAGGGAAATAACGCTCCAGATATCGTCCAGTATCAATATAATCCCGACCGAAGCGGGATAAATCCTTCACGATTACACAGTTGATTTTTTTAGCTTCAATATCAGCGATCATCCTCTGGAATTCTGGTCGATTAAAATTAGTTCCTGTATATCCATCATCTACATATGTATCATGGCAAGTAAATTCTTGTTTGTCGTTGAGATAATCGGCAATCAGTCTTCTTTGATTGCTGATGCTGTCACTTTCCGTTTTGTCACCATCTTCTCTTGATAGTCTGATATATTCGGCTACAATGAAACGTGCCTTCACAATCACAAACAGTCCTCCTTACTACCTTCATAACAGCATATTATGTAGGTTGATCTGATATGCAGAATAAATATCCGTGTCCAGACTTGTTTAGTAACTGCTAATAGTTTATACTTAACGATAGCTGACACAGCAGAAATAAAATAATTGGGTATAAAATGAGGATTACATAATTGAGAGGGAACCAAGGACTCTGGATTTGATTCGGCGATAAAATTTTGGACAGAATTATCGTTTGCTAAGTATTTAAAAGTATATCCGAACATAATACAGGCAGATAGTATTTTTTCAGCATTGACACCAATAAAAACCAATATTAATACAGAAATACACTCATCAACACTTGAAACTAAAAAGCTGGAGTCTTGTGAGCAGAAAAGATTAAATGAAATTATGAACAAGGAAAAATCATACAATGACTTTCATACGGCATTGGTCAGAGAATATAAAATGCCATATGCTAGTGAGTTATATAAAGCCAACAAAGCAAAATTTAAGAAGTTGAAGAACCTTTGATATGTCTTAACAGTCAATTCAGATAGATTAAGATAACCGGTAAATAATCTTGTCCTCTCTATATATTTCACAGTTTATTACCCTTTCAGCCTTCCTGAATCCCGCATAATTTCGCATAGATACCACCAAGCTTAAGCAAATCCTCATGCTGTCCCTGCTCTATGATGCGCCCATTTTCCAGAACCAAGATCTTATCGGCGCTGCGGATCGTTGAAAGACGATGGGCAATGACGATCAGTGTCCGCGTGCCGGCTATACTGTTGATAGCCTTTTTGATCTCCATCTCCGTCTCAGTATCTACGGAAGATGTAGCCTCGTCAAGTATCAGGATCGGCGAATTCCGTAAAACCGACCGGGCAATCGAAATACGCTGTTTCTGTCCGCCAGAAAGCCGCACTCCTCGTTCCCCGATAACCGTATCATATCCTTCGGGCAGGGACTCGATATATTCCGCTATACAAGCAACCATAGCCGCCTGCGCAATCTGTTCCCTTGTCGCCTCGTCACAGCCGTAGGCAATATTCTCACCAATCGTACCATTAAAAAGAAAGACATCCTGCAAAACCAGACTGAGCTGATTACGAAGACTCTTCAGCGTCATATCATTAATATTGATGCCATCCATAGTGATGTTCCCCGATTCGGGATCATAAAACCGGCTAATCAAAGCTGATATCGTAGTCTTCCCGACCCCGGTCGGTCCAACGATCGCCACCATCTCTCCCGGTTCCACGTCAAAGCTGATATCATCAAGCACCTGCATATCATCTTTATATCCAAACGATACATGCTGAAAACTCAGCTGTCCCGACAGTTTCCATACATCCTGAGCATCCGGCCGGTCTTTAATATCCGGTTCCGTATCCAGAACCTCAAAAACACGCTCCGCCCCGGCCAGTGCCATCTGCATATCCTCGACGATCCGCGTCAGCTGAGAGATTGGCGCATAAAAAAGATTCAAATACAGTAAAAAAGCTACCACATCGGATATCTTTAAGCCCTGGCTCAACGCCATCATCGGCCCGGCGATCAACACAATAACCGTACCGATGGAAGTAATAAACCCAACCGACGGATTCAATATCCCGGAAAAAAACAGAGCCCGGATCAATGCCGAAGAATACTCCCATGCCTTATCATCGACGCGGCTGTGCTCATGATGCTGCTTATTAAAAACCTGAATCTCCCTCATCCCGGAAAAATTATCCTGCAGGATGCCGCTCAATTCGGATATCTTCTCCTGCCCCCGCCGGAAATGCCTGCGGATGCGCCGCAGAACTATCGACATAAAGAGCAAAAACGGAATCGGAATACAGACAAGACCGGTCAGGCCGGGATTGATAAAAAGCAAGATCACCAACACCCCGATCAAGGTAACAATATTGGTCACCAGATCAGGGATCGCATGAGCGATCATGTTCTCAAAAGTCGCGGTATCATTGATTACCCGCGACATTAACTGACCCGTCTGTTTATCATGGTAGTAATTCATCGATAATTCCTGAAAATGACTATATAGCTGGCCGCGCAAACGGGCTACCAGCCGCCAGGAAGCGACATGTGAAAGATAATTCGTTAAGAACTGACAGACTGCCCGTAAAGCAAACAGCCCGAGGAGCATCAGTGCCAGCCGGATTATGGTATCCATTGCGTACACAAACTCTCCCGACTCCATCATCGCAATGACCTGACGGGTTACAAAAGGTACATATAAATTAATTGCCGATGCCCCGAACAAGGCCAATGTCGACACCAGAATAAAACCATACCAAGGCTTTGCCAGCTTAAATAACCGTATTATGTATTTCATTACCATACCTATCCGCGGCTCTGCCGCACTTAAAAACAAACAGTTCGACATGTATACCGAGATTAGTATAACAATATTTGTTGATCCGTGCAACCAAATTGACATTTATAATTCACCTTTCATAATATACCAAAAATGCCGGACGGCCACCTGTACCGTCCGGCATCATTCTCATAGTAGTTGCGCTATTTTAACAAATCTGCCGTGCCGCTTCTTTCTCCCACTGTTTATAAAGCATATATCCGGTATATACCGTAACGCCAAGCCCCACCATACCGATGACAAACTGTACCGGCACATTGATAGCCGCCCATATCGTATTCCACGGCAAAAATGCCGCCACCAGATTATTAAGCATGTGTGCCAATACGGACGCACGCAGGCTATTTGTCCAGATAAACACCAACGAAAAAACAAGACCTGTCATTATGGTGCCGATAACCTGTATCATACCACCGGCTGCATGTCCAAATCCAAAGATAAGGGCTGGTACTGCAATAACAGCCCACAGAGGAAGCCGACCCATCATCCTTGATGTCATAAGACCGCGCACCAAGAGTTCTTCCGTAAACGGGCCAACCAACACAACAAGCAAAATATTAATAAATAGGCCGCCACTTGTCATCATAACCGAATAGTCCGCAGCATCCTGCACCAGTTCCTCCTGAATCAACACATTTATTAAGAAATTGAGAGTAATGATTGCAGATAAAGACAGGAGAGCAACCAGAGCATAGTTCCGGCCCGAAACGGGATTCCACTTGACATATGCGGCAATTTTTATGTTCTTTATCCGAAAATAAATAAGCAGGACTATGACAAAGAGTATAAACTGAACGAGAGAGCGGTACATAATATTAGCTTCCGCAAATATGACGAGCTGTTCTGCATAGGCTACGGGATCAGCTGTACTCAGTTCATTATACGTCAGATAAAAATATCCCTGCATACTGAGACCAATCAAACTCTGTACAACACCATAAAGTAGCAAAAAACCTAAAACCGCTGTGATTCCTTTAATTATATTTTTCATAATAATTATTATCCTTCCGTTTATTATAATTAATATAGCAGATTACAAAATACAAAACGAATTACTCCACAAGATTATTTTATGTATATTTTTCTTATAATTTGTGATAATATGTATGTAAATATGGTGACTGTTTATAGGCACCAAAAAGCCAATTTGAGGGAATACATGGAAAAACCACTGTCAATTTTATTAATAGAAGACGAACCATCCGAATGCCAAGAAATAATAAAATATGTGGAATCAAAAGATGACGTTCAATTAGTAGGGGTTACAAATAATATCGAAAAAGCCCTGGAGTATTTTGTAGATTTTCAGCCGGACGCCATTATACTGGACTTAGAACTGCATCAAGGACATGGAGATGGATTGACCTTCTTGGATCTTCTCCGTGACAGAAGACATTCTTATCCGGTATATGTGCTTGTCACAACGAATAATATCAGCCATGTTACCCATAACGGCGCACGGAAGCTGGGAGCGGATTTTATTATGGTCAAAAGCCAGGAAGATTATTGCGCAAAACGTGTTGTCGAATTCCTTTATTCACTCAGACATGTGATACAGAGCAATCGAAAAACAGCCGCACTGCCAACCGATATTTCTCTATATGAACATAATCATAGCCGCTATAAAAACCGAATTATCACCGAACTTGATCGAATCGGAATATCTCCTAATGTTCTGGGGCGCAAGTATTTGCTAGACAGCATTATGCTGCTCCTCGAAGATGAAAGCGGCAAATACAGCACCGCAGTATCTGTAAAATATGGAAAAAGTGTCGCCAGCGTTGAAAGGGCTATGCAGAATGCTATTGAAAACGCTTGGAAATCAACCCATATTGATGATCTGCTACGATACTATACTGCTCCGATCCGCTCATCGAAAGGAATGCCCACTATGACGGAATTTATTTATTATTACGCTGAAAAAATTAAGAACGAACGGTAATATGAGGCATCGTATCATTATGGATAATATCGCTATTGTTTTAGCAGTCCTGTCAAGTTTTATAATATTACTGAGCTGGATCCTGCTTCCTTTCTATGTGTATTGGAAAATATTAGATATCAAAGGACTATCAAAATCTAAAATTGCCGCCGCTTTCTTGTATTCCTTTTTAACAAGCATCCTCCTGACCGGAATCCATTTGATTTATTCGGACCTGTCTATATTTTGGACTTCAACTGCTATACTTATCCTTGTATTTATTTTTGTATTTTTTGCTGACAAGAATAAAACATCGCTGATGATCTCAGGTACTATAATTTCTGTTGGAATAAGTGTCGGCATTGAGACGATTGTCACCATGATCGTAGCTTTTGTCTCATATATCGTTATTTTGATCGCTGAAATTATTTATTGTATACAGACAGATACTGAATTTGTTCCAGTCAAGTGGTTGTCCGCAACTGTGATAAGAAGCACCGTGCTTAAGGATGTTAAAGAGATTGAAATAATGAGCGGAATAGTCTCTTCTATGCTAAACATCGTTGTATTCTCTCTGTTGGCATTCTCCGTATCTCAATTATTTCAGAAAAAGCGTCTCAAAAAGGGACTTCTAATCTGGCAGAACAAAGATACCGTTTGGGCCGGCATTCTTTTTAGCATAGTAATCATTGTTAACAGCGGATGGGACAACCGCTTTATATACTTTATCATGGCTATTGCCGGTGTCTTTGGCATGTATTTTTGGTGGCGCGGCCAGACCACCACGCTATATCTGCAGAGGATAAAAGAGCGAGATTATCAAAGATATATCAAAGAACACGATGAGAGTATCCGACAGATCAAAGAACTATCAGAAGCCAATCAACTTCTGGCAAAAACGGTACACCGGGATAATAAGTTGATTCCCGCCATGTTTGATGCTGTCAGCAATTTTCTGGACACCTCTGATCATCCTGACAAAAATGCGAAAGGGATGATTCTTCTCCGAGATCTGGAAGCTATGGCACGGGAACGTCAAGACTTGATTACGGCAATTCAAAGAGAATATAAGTCGTTGCCGGCCACAGGAATCGACCGCATTGATAATATCATCCGCTATATGCTTTCAAAAGCCACTTTTAATAATAGCGATTTTGATTTTGTGCTGACCGGCAATGTAAAAGACCTGACAGACGGCTTCTTTTCAACACAACAAATTTTACCGTCACAAATTTCATCACAACAAATTTCTATGCCACAAATTTCGACGCAGCAATTAGAAACTCTGCTTGCAGATGTAATTGAAAATGCCATAATCGCTACTTCTTCTGAAAGCTATCGAAGAATACAAGTAACTATGTGCGAGATCGATAATTGCTTTGAAATAACTGTTCTAGATAGCGGCATCCCGTTTGATCCCGAAACGCTGAGTGACTTGGGTGTTACGAAAACAACTACCCATGCGGACACAGGCGGCAGCGGAATTGGCTACCTTACCATTTTTGAAATACTTCGGGAAATCAAAGCGAGTCTTATCATTACAGAATATGTGCCCGCGCCATATAATTTTTCAAAAGCAATTACCGTTCGCTTTGACGGAAAATCCACCTATGCCATACACTCCTATAGGGCACCGACGATAAGGAAGCATGCCAAACGCGATGATATCCAGATATTTGACCGATGATATTAAGGAGAAATAAGAACAGGTAATTAGAACCCGCAAAAAGATCGACGGAAGCACGTTCCGCCGATCCTTTTGATCACAGTCTCTAAGTCTTCTTATAATGCTTCGTGGAAAGTACGGGAAATAACATCTGCCTGCTGCTCTGGAGTCAGCTTAATAAAATTAACCGCATATCCAGAAATCCTAATTGTCAGCTGTGGATAATTCTCCGGATGCTTTTGCGCATCCATAAGGGTCTCTCTGTTCAATACATTAACATTCAGATGATGTCCCCCTTTTTCTGCATAGCCGTCTAATAATGAAACCAAATTGTCAACCTGAGCGCTATTCACTTCTACCATAGTATCCTCTCCTCTCTTCTATCTAATTCATAATTATTCAGAAGTTCATTGTAATGATTCATAATCTTCCAAGCCCTGATGCAGGGTCGGAACGCTGCAAGCCAACGGGGTTCTGGAGCAATCGGTACACCCCATCGTCTGCACATTTTTGGGTTCCTTCGTCTCGTTATTCACTTCTACATTGACATGACCTACGCCGTTAGCCATTCCGCTGTCCAGCATCCTGACAATATCATCGATCATTTCTTTTTGATCCATATTCTTACTCCTGTTCGCTTAAGCGGACTCAAATTCAATCTATTTACTGAGATCCATTTCCAGATCGCCGGAGAAGATAATATCCTCTTTGCCAAGTGCCCCAGGAATAATGGTGAAGGTATTGGAGATACCATCCTGTGAATCTTCAAAAGGCAGCTTCGATACCGATGACAGGGATGCTACCGCACCGTGAGTATCACGTCCGTGCATCGGATTGGCACCGGGAGCAAAAGGCTGGCCGGCTTTACGTCCGTCAGGGGTATTCCCGGTAGCTTTGCCGTATACGACGTTGGAAGTAATCGTCAGCACCGACATGGTCGGGAAACCATCTCTATAGGTATGATGTCTCCGGATCATGGTCATGAACTTGGATACCAGGTCATGAGCAATGCTGTCAACGCGGTCATCATCATTGCCGTATTTGGGGAAGTCTCCGGTAGTTTCAAAATCCACTATGATGCCGTCTTCATCCCGAATCGGTTTCACCGTCGCATATTTGATCGCCGATAAGGAATCAGCCACCACCGACAGCCCGGCGATACCGGTAGCAAAATACCGTTTTACGTCTCTGTCATGCAGAGCCATCTGTGCTCTTTCATAGCAGTATTTATCATGCATATAATGGATAACATTCAGCGTGTTCACATAGACATCGGCCAGCCATTCCATCATATCGTACAGGCAATCGGTAACTTTATCATATTCCAGGACTTCTCCCTCGTACTTACGGTATTTGGGACCGACCTGCTTTTTGGTTTTTTCATCGATGCCGCCGTTCAGAGCATAAAGCATACATTTTGCCAGATTGGCGCGGGCTCCGAAAAACTGCATTTCTTTACCGACTCTCATGGAAGATACACAGCAGGCAATAGCATAATCATCACCATGGGTCACTCTCATCAGGTCGTCGTTCTCATACTGGATCGAAGAAGTCAGAATCGACATCTTGGCACAGTATCTCTTGAAGTTATCCGGCAGCCTGGTGGACCACAGCACCGTCAGGTTCGGTTCCGGAGCCGCACCCAGAGTTGTCAGGGTATGCAGGAAACGGAAGGTCGATCGCGTAACCATGTGACGTCCGTCAATGCCGATACCCGCCAAGGATTCGGTAACCCAGACCGGGTCGCCGGAAAACAGGCTGTTATATTCAGGGGTACGGGCAAATTTAATCAGTCGTAGTTTCATGATAAAATGATCAAAGAACTCCTGAATCTGTTCTTCGGTAAAAGTTCCTTCCGCCAAATCGCGTTCGGCATAAATATCCAGGAAGGTAGATGTCCGGCCCAGTGACATAGCGGCACCGTTCTGTTCCTTCACAGCCGCCAGATAGCCAAAATAAGTGGCCTGGATAGCCTGCTGTACGTTAGCAGAAGGCCCGGAAATATCACAGCCGTAGGAAGCCGCCATCTGCTTTATCTCTTTCAAAGCCACGATCTGCTCGCTGATCTCTTCGCGAAGACGGATAACATCATCGGTCATGACCCGGCCGGTGGAATCCTTCTGTGCCAGCTTATCTTCAATCAAGCGGTCAATGCCGTATAGGGCAATACGTCTGTAATCGCCGATGATACGGCCTCTGCCGTAAGCATCAGGCAGACCGGTGATAACATGGGAGGAACGGCAGGCTCTCATATCATCATTGTAAGCGTCGAAACAGCCGGCATTATGCGTCTTTCTATGAACCGAAAAAAACTCGCTGATCTCCGGATCCACTTCATAGCCGTTATCGGTACAGGCCTTCTCCGCCATTCTGATGCCACCGTAAGGCTGCATGGAACGCTTGAACGGCTTGTCTGTCTGAAAGCCTACGATAGTCTCTTTATCTTTGTTCAGATAACCGGGACCGTGGGAAACAATCGTAGAAACAACCTTCGTATCCATATCCAGGACACCTCCGGCCTCTCTTTCCTGTCTGCTCAGATCCAGTACTTGTTCCCATAAATCCTTGGTATTCTGTGTAGCTTCAGCCAAGAAGGAATCATCACCGTCATAAGGCAAATAATTTTTCTGGATAAAATCACGTACATTAATCTCACCAGTCCATTTACCATCCACAAAATCTTTCCATTCTGCTCTCATTTATATTACCCTCCTATTATTAAAATATTTATATTAAAGTTCTATATATAATTATATTGTCCTCGTACAATTATTATATGTTAATTGAAAGGGCAGAGTCAAGATAAGTAATGTACTTTTTTCCGTACAAAGCCTTTATTTTCCAAGGAAATGCAATGTTACATCCCTTTACTGAACCTGCTCAGCCAAGTAGCTTACTCCGAATGCCTTTTCCTTACAAAAAGAGTAACAAAAAGCTTCCACAACATATAAAGTCAGGAAGCCGATAATCTTATACTTGATAAATAATTATTCCAGATATTCCCAGGTGATAACTCGCTTCATACAGTAACCGGACGGTAAAACCGTCCGGCTCTTGATAATTCATACATTAGTTTGGTGATATAGCTCCAGTAGGGCAGGCACCTGCACAAGAACCGCAGTCGATGCAGGTAGTTGCATCTATTTCATATTGTGAGTCGCCTTGGCTGATTGCGCCGACAGGACACTGTCCCTCACAAGCGCCACAGCTTACACAGTTGTCATTGATAACGTATGCCATTTACTATCCTCCTTTGACGTATACTAAGATTATGTATGAGATGTCTCATCAATCATTATTCCTATTTTAATACATTATTGCCGTAAATTCAAGCAGAATATCCTTGCGACTTATCCTTGTTTTGCCTCTTTAACATAATTTTCAAAAATATCCTTAGGCAACGGTTTAGAATAATAATAACCTTGGTAAATCCGGCATCCCAGTTTTAACAGCTCGTCCTTTTGCTCCTCGCTTTCAACAAATTCAGCAATCACATGCATGTCAAGACCGGCTGCCAGATTCACCAGGGCGCGGACGATGTCTTTGCTGTTTTCATTTGTCAGAATGTCAGAAACCAGTGAGCCGTCCAATTTGACGGTATTAAAGTTAAAAGAGCGTATGTACTGGATGGAAGTATGTCCCATGCCGAAATCATCAATTGCCAGCCGGATCCCCAGTTCCTGGTAACGCTTCAATGCCAGGTGGGTCTCGCTGGAATCATTTAAGGCGGCATGCTCTGTCAATTCTACCTGTATATACTGAGGATCCAATTGGAACTTGGTAATGGCTTCCTTCAATATGTGAGGAATGGTGGGGTTATTCAGCTGCAGGGGGGAAATATTGATCGAGAGAACAAGGTTCTCGTTCCCCTGTTGCTGGAAGTGGCTCTGAGCCTCCAAGGAAGTAGTAAATATCCATTCATTGAGTTTATTATGTATGCCGGCTTCTTCGGCGATGGAAATGACTGTCGGAGGCGGAATCAGACCATATCTCGCATGCTTCCAGCGTAATAGGGCTTCACAGCCGTATACGCGGTTCTGCTCATCGATTTGCGGCTGAAACATGAGAAAAAGGTTGTCTCCTTTATTCAGGTCCTCGGTCAGATCATGAGCAAGGGTTCGGGCCAGATGACCGATCTCATCCTGACGGTTTAGCAGATAAGAGGTTGATACCATCTCCGTACTGAAAACATATTGATTTAAGCGGTTCAAGGTCAGATAATGCTCTTTTTCCTTGAAGCGCTCGCTGAGAGTAATAAACGGCGCATATATGGCAACGCCCACAATCATATTAATCAGTTGAAGGATTGACCCGCTGAAACTGCCGGTGGCCTGATATCCGCTGACAAAGACAGGAACTGTCCAGTTGACGGCTACAGAAGCTACCGGAACAAGATGAAGCGCCATGGCGCAGTAGGTGATCAAAACCATAGCTACGGGAACCAATAGAAACGGAATTAAGTATAAGGGGTTCAGAACAATAGGGATTCCGTAAATCATCGGCTCATTGATATTGAAAAGCCCCATCGGCAAAGAAAAACCGGCCAGCTTGGAAGAATTGGTTCTTCTTGCCTTGATCAGTATCGCAATAATAAGGAATAAAGTCGCGCCGCTGCCACCCACAAATACAAAGGTGTTAAAGAAAGCCCCGTTTAAAATATTTACTGGCTGAAGGCCAGCCTGAACTGCCTCGGTGTTAGCAATTAACAACGGCGTCCACAATTCTTGTCCCAGCCGTTCCATCACGGCGCTCCCATGGATGCCGAAAAACCAGAAAAAATGAATACAGAACACATAGTAAACTGCGGAAAGCAGATTGGCTTCACTCGGCAGAACCACCGAACGTAAGCTTTCATGGAAAAAGGCATAAAGGTCACTGATGCCGCCCCAGATCAACAATGTCTTAAATAAAGCAAAGCAGGTCAAAGTCCAGAGAGCCGGTTCTAAGCCGGTAAGCGCTTTGGTAAACTGCATGTCGGTATCATTGGAAAACAGTTTTGATTTTATGATTCTATGTCTGCTGAAAAAGATGAACAACGCCGGAGCAGCGATCCCGATTAGAATAGATAATATAAGCTCTGCCTGTCCGAAATGAGAAAACGAAATACTGCCTTCTTCCACTTGTGTGATTATAAAAAAGGCACTGAGGGTGACCAAAATTATGATGATTACGCTATTTTCCCCGGAACGTTCCGGCAACTTATCCGTAGTGTAAAAATAGCTGATTGCCAACATGGAGCCCAGGGAAGTAATCTGAGTAGTACCTTGTTGAACAGCCGTCAGATAAGTTCTCCAGTTATCTCCCCAAAGCCTGTCCATAAAGTCCTGATAGGCCGAAATAGGAAGATTGGCGAATAAAATCGCAAGTGCCCCGATCAAAAAGAGTGGCATCATGCATATAAGACCTCTTCTTATGGCAGTCAGCATACGGTTGGAGGAGATCTTATAGATCAGATTTGAAAAAGGTTTTAATGTTTGGTCTGACATAATTTACCCTCCCATGACAACATGGTTTATTTTATTACTGTTTTAGCACTGTCAAAGCGTCAAAGCTCCGTTTTCATGGTTTCGCTACGGCGTTCACGAATACCTTTTATGACAATCTGCTTCTTTTCAACAGTTGTTTGCGTATTCATGGCAGGTGTCCCTTCCAGCCGGTAAGAGAACCCTAGATTTTTGTATTTTACAGTTCCCATAGTATGATAAGGAAGAATGTCCAAGGCTTTGATATTGCTGAATTGGCCGATAAAATATCCAAGGTCGAAGAGATATAGGTCATCATCGGTAAGACCCGGTACGACTACATGCCTTATCCATACATCAATTCCTTTTTTGTCCAGATAAGCAGCAAAAGCTAAAATTCCGTCGTTAGGCTGAGATGTAATATCCTTATGCCGATCAGGATCAATATGTTTGATGTCCAGCATGACCAGATCGGTTAACTGCATCAGTTTATCTAATTTCTTAATCAGCTCTGTGTTTTCAGGTTTAAAGACAATGCCGGAGGTATCGATACAGGTATGGACTTTTTCCTGATGAGCTAAGGTAAAAAGCTCGATCAGAAAATCCACTTGCATCAGCGGTTCGCCGCCGGTAGCAGTAATTCCCCCGCCTTTGTAAAAACCTTTGTTCCGGTTATATTGCTCAAATATTTCTTCCGGCTCCATTAAGGTACCGGCATTCATGGCCCAGGTATCAGGATTGTGGCAATAAGCACATCGCATCGGGCAGCCCTGAAGAAAAACAACAAATCGGGTTCCCGGTCCGTCAACTGTCCCAAAGCTTTCAATAGAATGTATTCTGCCCTGCATGTCACTGATATCCTTTCTGCATGTTAGTCTTAGTTTACACCAAAATAGATAATATTACAACGATTTAAAATCTATGTATAAAATACCTCGCAGTGATAGCCTGAACAGTAACGGGGGTGTTCATTTCTATACTTAAGGAAATAGTTAAGTAAACACCGATTGAATCGGCGTTTCCCTGGTTTTCCGCTATTACCTGTCAGCATGCCCCGCATCAATTACCACACAAAGAGGCCTTGTTTCAGCCAGCTTAGGAGAGTTCACATAGACAGCTCCTTCCTTCGCCAGAATAAACATGGAGGCCATTAGAATCGCAAACATTGATATTTTCAACACCCGTCCCTGTCTGTCCGTCATGTGCTGTCTCCCGCACTGCTTTCCTATAAGCTATGAGCCGTCCGGAATTGATATGCATTAATTCAGATATTCTTCGACGGCATCCCAGATCTCTGCCTTTTCAAAACCAAGACGCCAGAATGCAACACCGCCGATCTGATGGTTTTCCATGATATTAAATTTGACAGCCAGCGATTCGGCATCTTCCAGCCAAGCTTGATAGCGGATGCCTCCGGAGGAATATTCACAATAATTCTGACAGGTTTCTTCATCCCACACCCGGTCAAGTTGGTGATTGGCAACCCATTCATCGGCCATCTCCATGCCAACAGCCTGACTGGTAACCGTGGCCCCTTCCGTTTCCCATATCCGCGTATAGAAAGGAACGGCATTGATCACCTTTTCGGCAGGTACCTGTTCAATGGTATTGGCAATCCCGTTCTCCACATAATCTATTGATGCCACGCTTCCGGCTTTACCGCCTCCGGCATAATGCTCGTCATATCCCATTATAACCACATAGTCGGCTACAATCCCCTGTTCCCGACGGTTGTAATAATCATTATAATTGTAGGGCACGTAGTTATCCACCGAAAGCACCAGTTTATGCTCACGGCAGGGAATTGACAGCTCTCTGATAAACTGGATAAAATGCTCTCCGCAGTCGGCGGGTATGTCTTCGAAGTCAACATTAATCCCATCCAATTCATAGTTTAATGCTTCTGTAATCAGGTTCTCAATTAATACCGCTCGGTTAGAAGTGGCGGAAAGTAGCTGTAACATGTCCAGGTCATCTTTGTAGGTTATGTTTTCAACTAAAGCCCATACTTCGAGCCCCATATCGTGAGCCGTGTTTACATACTGGGCAGAGGCAAAGCTGGTAAAATTCCCAGAATTATCATTCAGCAAATACCATGTTGGGGAGATTACATTCAATCCTTTGGTATTCCCAGTAACTTCATATAAGGTGTCATTTCCTGAGATGCCGGCAATCGCATGCCATCCCATACTGATCTTATGATCCCTGGTCTGTGATTTATAAACCGGTTCTTCGTAATCGGTTACCGGTATCGGCCTTTCCGCGGTTATTCCAGATAATCTTTTATTCTCGATATAACCGATAAAGCCATCGGACGTTTTCACCTTCGCCCAAGTTTCCATCTGTTCCAAAACAATCAGTTTGTCTCCGGCAAGAACATCAGTGAGAATATCGCTTTTGATGCCGCCCTTTAGTCTGACGGCGGTGTCTTTATCAACTTTAGCGGTTTTAATATCATCCCATTGGGTATAGATCTGCATCCTGCCGGGATCCGTAAACGGTTCATAAGAAAAATTAGTGTATTCCTTCACAAAATCAGCAGCAAGATAAAGCTTGTCTTCTTCATATCTGGCGGCAGTGTAATCCCTGTTCTGTGTACCGGTTTTGTTCTCAACGATATTGGTTCCGATCCGGACAGTGATGATATCATCGGGAAGCGTATATAAAAGCAGATTCTCCTGCTTGTCTTCATAAAACCTTTCGTTAAAATATTTATGGACGGTATCAAGATCAAAATAATAGGTGCCGTCGAACAGTCGGGCTTGTTCTTCAATAATGGTATCCTGCAGGATAATGGCCACCTCATTTTCTTCCTGTACCCCAAAATAGGACGGCAGGTCAGCTCTTACATCGGAGTAGGAGTACCTTTCCAAGATAGGTTCGCCCAAACCTATTATGATAACGAGGATAATAAGGACGATTGCAATTATTACTGGAATTATTTTTTTTCTCATCTTATAAGTATACCCCATGTTCTCTTCAGCGGATTCCGCCGATGGCGGTAATAATTTATCAATCGCCCTATATTATACCAGACTATCCTTATCTCGTCATTACAAAATTTTACATTAATTTATTAATTTTTGCCTATTTGTATTAAGAATCCGGTTCTGCATATAGACTCTTATGTATAAGCAGTATCGGGGGATTCCTTCTTATACTCGGCACTGATCTTCAAGATTCTTTTTTATACTTGGCACTGGTCTTCAAGCATCAAATCGCAATATTTAAACTCAATATTAAATCTCCGTACTATATCTCCGTACTTTATCTCCGTACTTTATCTCAGTACTTTATCTTATACCAATTCTCAGTTCCAATTCTCAGTACCAAATCTCATTACCGAATCTTAGTACCGAATCTCAGCACCACAATTCGCTATACGTCAGTTTAAAGTAATCTTATCATATCTGATTTCTCTCAGCACACCCTTCTCATCTGTTACATAATCAGGCATATATATGGTATCTTCGTTTACGCAGCACTTTGCTATCTCGTCAGGCGTTGCCGAGTGCCCGTTAAGATAAAGCGTAACTCCGTTTTGTCTGATTCTTTCCAAATGAGACAGGATCGACGATTGTTCTTTTTCAGATGCAGTCAAAAAATTCCTCCTTCTGATTATATTTCCAATAAGACCAAAAGAATAAGAACCATGATATATACCATCATGATATCGTGATATACCCTCAGAAAATATAATCATAAATATTTCTTGATAAAAAGTGCTTATAGTTTTGTAAAGTTTGACGATACTAAGAATAGTAAAATAATAGATGAGATGCCGGACGTGTACAAAGATTTACTTCTGCCTTTTGAATTATTGGGAATTATTGGTGAATTACTTTAGGAAACCATTAGAAATCATCTGCGACAAGCACGCGCTTGTAAGACTTTCTTAGCGTCAGGAGACAGATCAGCCTATTGACAGATCGGCCTAACGACATAAGATGTAGATTCTGGTTTAATTGATAATCGGTCTATCCTCCTTTCGATACCGATTGTCCGGGAAATATATCTCCCAAGCGTTATATTAAGCGCAATATTATTATTAGCACATTAATAATATACAGCATAATTATATTTAAGAGTACATCATATAATAATATGCATCTTAATATTCTGCATTAGCATCTCTAATTGGCATTATATATAATATGTCCAAATAATGCAACACTTTTTTTGAATATTTTGTAAAAAGTTACCAATATTAGGAATAGTTATTAAAATTTTTTAAACTATGTTATGTCCTATTGACTAAAACTCACTTAAAGTATAATATTAAGGTATAATGCATAGCACAAAATTGCCTTATTATACACATAAATTCAAGAACCAAATAATAAATCAACAGTATCTTAATAGTAAGGATGTGATAATATGAAAATAGAAAGAGTAAATGAGCATCAGATTCGCTGTACTCTTACGCGAGAAGATTTAGCCGATAGAGAATTAAAGCTAAGTGAACTGGCTTACGGCACTGAAAAAGCCAAAAGCCTGTTCCGTGACATGATGCAGCAGGCTTCCTTTGAATGTGGCTTTGAGGCAGAGGATATTCCGCTTATGATAGAAGCTATTCCGCTAAGTTCAGAATGTATCATATTGATCATTACCAAAGTAGAAGACCCTGAAGAACTGGATACCCGATTTTCTAAGTTTGCCCCTTCCGTCCATGAAGAAGGCAATGACCTGGATGAAATGATGGAATCCCTGACTGACGGTGCTGACGATGTACTTGATCTTTTCAAACGGATACAGGATGGCCGGCTTTCAAATAATTCCGAAGAGGAAGACAGTATTTCCATTGTAGACGCGGATCCCAAACCTCATAACAGAAAAACCGCTGCTGACTCCAAAATACCGCCTTCCGGCACTCAGGAATTAATCAGGATATATTCCTTTGACTCGCTGCATGTAGTCATTCGCCTCTCACATGTTCTGGCGAATATCTATCAAGGCGTCAATTCTCTCTATAAAAGGCAGCGTGACGACCGTTTCGTTCTGGTCATCACCAAAAGCGGAATTTCACCCTCCAGCTTTAATAAGGTGTGTAATGTGCTGTCAGAATATGGCAATCCGGAAAAAAGCATTTTTGCTTCCGAAGCCTTTTTAGAAGAACACTTTGAACCAATTATCAAAAACTCGGCAGTACAGGAATTGTCTCAGATATAGCTCTTATCTTACTACAGTAATTATAACAGAATAATAAAAGTGTCCTTTGGTTAATGGTTAACAACGATTACACTAGGACACTTTTTTATTTTACTTATTTTTATTTATTATAGAGCGGCAATCTTATCTAATAGGGTCTGGACATCCAGTCCATGTACCACAGCGGCTTCTTCCAGAGTTTCGCCCTGAGCGGATGGGCAGCCAAGGCAATGCATACCGGACTCCAGAAGAACAGGTGCTATATCCGGATTCAGAGTTAATATTTCGCCAACTGTCATATCTTTGGTAATCTCTGCCATATTATCTAACCTCCTTATATGCTGTATATTAGTGCAGACGATGGTATGTCTTGCTTTATGATTTACATAGCAGCAACGACTCTGCTTACATAGTATAATACTTTGTGGTACTACTTGCAAGCATTACCTGTTACCTGAAAACAAAAAATTATGCCAAAGCTTTACCGAACGACAATTTACTACAAATTATATTAACTAATTTGCCACACAAGAAAATTAGTGCTTTGGATTGCTTATAGTAGTTATAATTATATCTAAAATATCTAAAGATGGCCGAATGGAGATTATGTGAAATTTTCTAGTAAATCATTTTAATTAATAGTAGAACCAGATTATGAAAGGATGAGGGAAAACCGACTATGAATAATAATCGCAAAATATTTCTAATAATTTTAACAACTATAATTACGGTGGCTCTTATTTTGAGTGTGCCTTCAATAATATCTTATATAACCAACTAATACTAAAATCCTCTTAGATTTGTATCACCAATCTAAGAGGATTCAAATATAGGTTTTCTCACTACCTTCTGTTACGTCTGCCCTTTCTTAAACCGGCTCTTCTTAACCTCCTCGCGCTTATCTTTTCTATTGCGGTTTCTGAGAAGTTCATCAATCCTCCGATAATGCTGGTCATCCCTATTGATCTGTTCCTTGGTGCGTTCCTCCTCGCGCTCCTCCTGCAAGCGAAACTGGTAATCCAGCTCCTTCAGCATGGTCTCCTTGATGTCGTCACAAAGCTCCCTATTATTGGTACGAACCGCCTCGGCTATCATCTGCTGCAAAAGCTGCTGCAACCGCAGACTCTTGGCTTCCTTGCTCTCTGAGGCCAAGGTCTCATTGTTTTGCACAGACATAATTTCATTGCTGTTCATCATAATTACATGCTTCGGTTCTTTGTTACGGCTTTCGTGATATTCACGATTATCGCGGATTTCTACCTTCGCTGCAATCTCTTTTCCGGCAAAGGGCTCCAGTTTACCGTCTCTTAATATCATTCTTATCGCTTTAAGCTGTAAGCCCTGTTCCTTTAATACTTTCACTTCCTGAAAGCGAAGAATATCTTCTTCCGTATAATAACGATGCCCCAGTTCATTGCGCTTGATCGGCAGTTTCAGCTCTTCTTCCCAGTACCTTAACACATGAGATTCCACCGAAACTTTCTTGGCTGCATCTGAGATTAAATAGCGGATTTCCTGTTTCATTTATATCTCCTTTCTTGACAGGGTGTCTGCAAAATGGCGAGTTTTATGTATAAATAAAAAAGAACATGCAATTAAGCTTGTCCTCATTTGTATGCATAAATATGTAACATAATATCAGGCCAAATGCCTCATATCACTATATTTCGGCGCAAACCAGCCGCCTATTTCTGCAAATTAGCAAACTTGGTATAATCCGGCAGCCAAACCAGTTCTGTCGTTCCGATCGGGCCATTTCTTTGCTTGGCAACAATGATCTCGGCAATCCCTTTTTTCTCAGTGTCTTTATTGTAGTATTCATCACGGTAGATAAACATCACCACGTCAGCATCCTGCTCAATCGCTCCTGATTCGCGAAGGTCGGAAAGCATGGGACGGTGATCGGGCCGCTGTTCTACGGCACGGCTTAGCTGGGAAAGCGCCAGTACCGGTACTTTGAGCTCCCTGGCCAGTGATTTCAGTGCTCGGGAAATATCGGAAATCTCCTGCTGCCGGGATTCGTTTCGGCCGCTCCCGGACATCAGCTGCAAATAGTCGATAATTACCATCTGAAGATTGTGTTCCAATTTGTATTTGCGGCATTTGGAACGCAGTTCCGGGATACTGATACCGGGCGTATCATCTATGATAAGACTTGATTTACCGATGATTCCGGCTCCCTCGATCAGTTTTTCCCATTCCAGGTCGGACAGATTGCCGGTTCTAAGGTGCTGTGAATCTACTTTAGACTCCATCGAAAAAAGGCGGTTAACCAGTTGCTCCCGAGACATTTCCAAACTAAAAATGACAATGCATTGTTTTAACTTAAAGGCGACATGCTGGGCTATGTTTAATACAAAGGCGGTCTTTCCCATAGAAGGACGGGCTGCTATCAAGACCAGATCGGACGGCTGCATGCCGGCAGTACGGTAATCCAGATCAATAAAGCCGGTAGCGATTCCGGTCACATTGCCTTTGTTCCGGGATGCCTGCTCAATCTTATCGATAGCATTCATCACGATTTCCCTGATCGGGATATAATCTCCGGTATTTCTTTTCTGTAAGAGGTCAAATACTCTTTTTTCGGTGTCTTCCAGGATGAAGTCCAGACTCTCCTTGCCGGCATAACAGTTATTGGCAATCTCTTCATTCAGTCGGATGAGTCTTCGCAGGGTGGATTTTTCCGCTACGATATTGGCATAGTATTTGATATTGGCCGACGTGGGCACGGCAGTGATCAGGTCTCTAACAAATTCTAGGCTACTGACCTCGGGAGGCACGTCCTTCTCTTTGAGCCGATCCTGGAGGGTGATCAGATCTACCGGTTTCCCTTCCTCGTTAAGTTCAATCATCGCCTCAAAGACAATGGCGTATTGTTTGCTGTAAAAGTCGTCGCCGATAATGATTTCGGACGCTATGATAATTGCTTCCCGGTCCATAATCATAGAACCGATTACCGATTGCTCAGCTTCTATGCTGTGCGGTAAAATTCGCTTTAACAGCGCTTCCTCCATTGCTGCCATGACTTACTATGCCTCCTGCACTTTCACTTTCAGCTTGCCTGATACCTGAGGATGCAGTTTGATCGTCACTTCATAGTCACCAAAACCTTTAATCGGTTCCGGCAGCTGTATTTTCTTTTTATCAATTTCCACGCCACACTGTTCATGGAATGACTGGGCAATTTCTTTCGAGGATATGGAGCCGAACGTCTTGCCGCCCTCTCCTGCTTTCATATTTACCATAACTTGTTTGGACTCCAGTTCGGCTGCCAGGGCTTTCGCCTTATCTAATAAGTCCTGGGCTTTTCTTGCTTCACTGGCTTTTTGCAGTTTCAGGTCATTGATATTTTTATTGGTAGCTTCCAAGCCTAATTTCTTGGGAAGCACGTAATTTCTCGCATATCCGTCACTTATTTCAACAGTATCCCCTTTTTTTCCCAGTGTCTTTACATCCTGTAATAATATAACTTTCATGTTTATTCCTTTCCGGTTATACCTATTTTAATTCACCCTCTTCAATCATTTTATCCAGCATCCTTTTAACAGCCCCGATTCCTTCTGATAAAGATATCCCTTCCATCTGGCAGCCGGCTACATTCATATGGCCGCCGCCGCCCATCCGTTCCATGATCACCTGGACGTTTACCTCGTCAATGGAGCGGGCACTGACATAAATACAGTTCTGATAATCGGTCAGAATAAAACTTGCCTTGATGCCTTTGATATCCAGCAGTTCATTAGCAGCCTGAGCTCCGACAATCGTTGGACTTTGGATATCCTCACTGGTACAGGTGGATATCGCATAAGAATTTCGATAGATTTCCGCCTGGCTTACCGCATCGGCCTTCGCCTTATATTCAATCGCATTTTCCCGGAACAGTTTTCTGACTCGGGTTACGTCGGCTCCGCTTCTTCTTAAGAAGGCCGCTGCCTCAAAAGTCCTTACGCCTGTCTTGGTCATGAAGTTGCTGGTATCGATCATAATGCCGGAATAGAGACAGTCGGCCTCTTCATTCCTGATCTTGATATTATCGCCGATATACTGCAGTACCTCGGAAACCATTTCACAGGAAGACGAGGCATATACTTCTACGTATGAAAGCGTGGCGTTTTCGATTACTTCCGTGCCCTGCCGGTGATGGTCCAGCACTACGATGGATTTACAATATCGAAGCAGGTCAGGGCATTCGGTAATACTGGGCTTATTCACATCCACTACCACCAGTACGGAATTGCTTCCCGCCAGCTCCAGTGCTTGCTGGGAATTGACAATCATATCATCTTCATACTCCGGGTTGTTATCAAACAGCGCAATCAGCGGCTGAACCGAGGTCGTCACTTCATTGATTACGATATGAGCCTTGCGCTCCAGGGTCGTGGCAATCCGGTAAATGCCGATCGCCGCCCCAAAGCTGTCCACATCCGCCAGTCGGTGACCCATAATCAGTACCCTGTCCTTACTGGTGATGATTTCACGCAGCGCGTGGGCCTTCACTCGGGCCTTTACCCTGGTATTGCGTTCCACCTGCTGGCTCTTGCCGCCGTAATAAGTAATATTGTCGGCTGTCTTGATTACGGCCTGGTCGCCTCCGCGGCCCAAGGCCAGATCAATGGCATTACGGGCAAATTCATTTGTCTGGGCATAAGAAAGACCATTCAGCCCGATCCCGATACTGATGGTGACTGCCATGTCATTGCCGATGTTGACAGTTTTCACATCCTCCAGGATGTCAAATTTATGTTCTTTCAGCTCCTCGACGGCCTTCTTGCGAAGGATAATCATATACTTATCCTTTTCCAGCTTCCGGCTGATACCGTCTAAAGAAGAAATGTACTTATTTACCTTGCGGTCGATCAGAGCAATCAGCAGTGACCGCCGCACCTCTTCCACGCTCTCCAGCGCTTCATCATAATTATCAAGATAGATCATGCCCACCGCCAGGCTCTGGTCATCTACCTCCTGCAGGGCAATACTCAGTGCCGTAGTATCAAACAGATACATGGCGATCAGATAGCCTTCCAGGTCGCTGTCTTCAATCAGATCGCTGTTCTCCGTCAGTTCCTGGATCGGGATTTTCTTGAAGTTTGCTTTGTATATCTTTTCTTCAAAAGTAATCTTGATTTCCGCTTCATCCGACTCGTTGGGCAGCTTGTCCGGAGTAATCTGGGGAAATATCGTGGTGACTGATTTCTTGTAGCCTCTTCCCTTATTCGTGATCTTTTCAAAGACCCGGTTGGTCCAGATGATCCTGCCCGTGCTGTCCAATATCGCATAAGGCAAGTCCAGCTCATAGAGCAGCGTCTTTTGAATCTGGCCGTACTGTGCCGCAAAAGTAACCAGCTCATTCAAGATGAACTGACGATTATAGATCAGTAAAGATAACAAAACCGCAAAGTAAAATATTATAAAACCGGTAAGGAGCAGCCCTGATGTAACATTCAGCAGATATATGACTAGATTAATTGCGATTAATAAAAACCCTAAATATAAGGAAGCCATAAGATATCTTCTTAGTTTGCCCTTTAACCTGATCGTATTCCTCATGTTTATCCTCTCTGCGTATGCCAATAGTCCAGGTTCCTTGCTTTAGTATAACACCTATCCTTAAGTTTTTCCATAGCATTATTTTGTAGGTTTATGTAAATAATAATCAGTATTTCAAAAGAAAACACACTAAAGTGCAAAAATTGCGCACCTTAGTGTGTCTGATGAACAAATTAACTTAATCCATTACATAAGGCATCAACGAAACATGACGCGCCCTTTTAATTGCCACAGTCAAAGCCCTTTGATGCTTGGCACAGTTTCCGGTAATCCTTCTGGGAAGGATTTTCCCTCGCTCTGAAACGTATCTTTTTAATTTATTGGAATCTTTATAATCGATTACATTATCTTTGCCACAGAATACACAGACTTTTTTTCTCCTGCGCATGCCTCCCTTGCGTTTCATGGGATAATCGGACCTATCAGTTCTATTGTAAGCCATAATATTGCCTCCTGTCTAAAATCACATTTTTAGTTAAACGGCAGCTCCTCGTCTATTCCGTCGGGAATATTCATAAAGCCGTCCGCAGCAGACGGTTCAGGCCTGGGTACATTGCCGGAGAAACCCCCGTCACCGCCGGCATTTTTGCTTTCCGCAAACTCCTGATCGTCTACAATTACTTCCGTCGTATACACTTTCACGCCTTCTTTATTGGTATAGCTACCGGTCTGGATCCTTCCCGACACCGCGATCTTGATTCCCTTACGGAAATATTTCTCGGCAAACTCCCCGGCCTTGCCGAAGGCGACACAGCTGATAAAATCGGCGGTTGCCTCGTCGTTGGCATTGCGGTTGAAGCGACGGTCTACTGCAAGTGTATATCTGGCAATCGCCAGACTGCTGTCTCCCTGCGAATATCTCACCTCGGGATCCCTCGTTAAACGTCCCATAAGAATTACTTTATTCATACAATCTCCTGTTCTATTATGTCTGATCCTGCTTTACGCACAGATATCTGATCACATTATCCATAATCCGGATCCTGCTTTCGATCTCAGCGGGCGCAGTGCTTGGAGCATCGAATTGGACAAAATAGTAATAGCCTTCTTTCATTTTCTGAATCTCGTAAGCAAGTCTCTTCTTGCCCCACTCGTCAACATTGGTGATCTGGCCGCCGAATCTCTCGATCAGGGCCTTACAGCTGTCAACTCTTCCGATTCTTTCATCCTCTTCGATCTTCGCACTCACAACAATACATAATTCATACTTGTTCATGCCTGCATTTACCTCCTTTTGGTCTCTGGCCCCTGTCTTGCAGGAGCAAGGAATGTTTCGTGCATATAGGGAACCTATGCTTATTTGGGTATATCACGAATTAATATATTAACATATAGAACGGGAAAATTCAAGTGTTTGTCCTGATTTCCCTGATATTTTTTTCAAGCTTAGGGCGCGGCACCATGATCTGATGGCCGCAGCCCATGCATTTCAGCCGAAAGTCAGCCCCGGTACGCAAGACTTGCCATTCATTGCTGCCGCAGGGGTGCTGTTTTTTTAGTTTTAGGATGTCACCGATATTTATGTTCATATTTTATTTATACCCATCTGCGGCTCTGCCGCACTCAAATCAATAGTTGAAAGCGCTTTTCTTTCAACCTTATACCCCTGCCCGCTTTAGCGGACTGTTTATAACTGACTGAATATCTCCCCGATACTGCCGTGGATCAGTAAGTCGGCGCCGGCATCTCGCGGGGTAGAAGACTTGTTTATCAGCACCAGTTTATTGCCTTGGTAATAATCAATCAGGCCGGCGGCCGGATATACGGCTAAGGAAGTTCCGCCGACTATCAGGATATCGGCAGCGGCTATCAATGAAACGGCGGAATTAATAGTATCTTGATCCAGACCCTCTTCATAAAGTACGACATCAGGCTTTGTGGAGCCGCCGCAACTGCATGTTGGCACACCTTCCGTATGCAGAACATGTTCCACCCCGTAAAAAGTGCCGCAGCTCTCACAGTAATTACGCAGCACCGAGCCATGCAGTTCCAGTACATTTCTGCTTCCGGCAGCTTGATGAAGGCCATCGATGTTCTGGGTAATGACTGCCTTACATTTACCGGCTTTTTCCCATTCCGCCAGCTTACTGTGTGCATGATTGGGCTTTGCTCCAAGAAAAAGCATTTTTTCCCTGTAAAACCGGTAAAACTCCTCTGTATGCCGCCGGTAAAAAGTATGGCTGAGGATGACTTCCGGAGGGTAATCATACTTCTGATTGTATAAGCCGTCTACGCTTCTGAAATCAGGTATGCCGCTCTCCGTCGATACCCCGGCTCCACCAAAAAACACGATATTATCACTGCTGTCTACCATCTTTCTTAATACTTCAATCTTATTCTCCATACTCTTATTCCTATGCTTTCTTATTCCTATACTTTCTTTTTCCTATACTTTCCTATCCCTATACATTCCTATGCTTTTCCGCTATCCACAGTTGCCATTGTTATTATGAACTTGTTTTATAGGTTATCTACAGGTTGTCCACCAAAAAATCTTTAATGATCGCAAAAAACTCCCTGGTCATATTATTAACCTGAAGTGATGCTTCCGACTTCGCAGCTATTCCATATATGTTTGCATACCCGGCTTTTTTAGCAATCGCTTTGGCCCGGAATACATGAAAGTTATTGGTGACAATCCCGACCTTGTCTTTTTCCTTATCCAGATAATCACTGCTGAAGATAAGATTCTGATAGGTACTGGTGGAACGGTCTTCAAGAATCAGCCGTTCCGGATTGATTCCACGTGATATGAGATAATTATACATTCCCTGTGCTTCCGACATGATCTCATCAGGTCCCTGGCCGCCCGACAGCACCGCCTTGGCATTTTCATTTGCCGCCAGATAATCATATGCCGCATCAAGACGCATCTGCAAGACTCTGCTCGGGCCGGTATTTTTCATCTGAGCGCCCAAGACAACAATATAATCCAAATCGGCAGGTGGCTTAACCCAGAACTGGCTGATAATACCGCCTTCAACAATAATAAATAAGACCGCTCCGATCCCTGCGGCTATTGTAAAAAATCTACGGAACCATAACGGCAGCCTGGAAAACAAGCGCTTCTTCCGACGGAAAAGGCTAAACATGACGAAGCAGAAGCAAGCTACCGCCAGCCATATTACAAAGAAACTTGTGGCATTGGGAATAACAAACGCTATGGCAAGAAAATAAAGAAACGATAATACCCCTGTAATAAGAAAAAATACCGCCATCTGTCCTCCCTGTCGAATCAAAGCAAGCCATGTTAACATATGCCTTACCGTTCATAAAAAGCCTTTGGAAAAACCTTTCCAAAGACCTCCGTCAATGACTCCTACGGGAATCGAACCCGTGTTACCGCCGTGAAAGGGCGATGTCTTAACCGCTTGACCAAGGAGCCGTATATCATTGATGCCGGTATTTACCGCAACTTGTAAATAATAACATAGATCTTTTTTAAAATCAATACTAAAAACTCAAAACACCAGTGTTTTATTCGACAAGATAAATATTGAAAGGTTTTATACTCCTCTCTCAAAAATCAGATGAATCTAAATATTCTATATCGGCTTCTGATAATCCTTCCGGATAGCTATCTATAGGATAATCTTCCTCTAACATTTTATTAAACCAGTCAATTGTATCTTTTAAGGCTTCTTCAATATTATTTCCAAAACCCACTGCACATTCAAAACTTCCATCAAATTTTCGTTTGATCTGAATATCAGTATTACCGGTATACCGTTCCATCTGGATATTCATAAATCTTTATTTCATTTTTCCATATGGCAAGATCGAAGTCATCCAAATCTGAAATTCTCCTGCACAGCTTCTTATTTCATCCACATTTAATTGTCGTTTACTATGCCTGCAATTTGCTGTCCTTTACATTAATTTTTGTACATACTATATGAATGCTTACATTATCAATTAATTTTACAACAACATGGTACCATACATCACCAATACTTTTTACTCCTCCTCCAACGTACTCTGTAGGATTATTTTTCCTTACAGCTAATCTATTTGTCAGACAAAACTCATCTTCTTCAATAATGTTAATGTCTGCTACCACACTTTCATCCCATTGTCCCAAATATTGCATACCAATAAAATTGATGCACTCAATATTTGATAATTTATTACCAAAAGATAATTTTATTGTGGCTTTCTCATAATCGACATTTATTGATTCAAGAAAATAATCATGCCAATTATTATTATTAATATATTCTTTCATTTACATATGCTCCTCTATTTCCACCATAATCCTTCGTCAATTTCCACTTAAAGACTGTCGTCAAATATTTTCTTTCTATTTCTTGAATTTTTTACTTGTAAACGATATCAGCCAAACCGGAACAAACCAGTTCTTCTGATCCGCTGGCAATAGTTCATTTGCCATGCAGATTACCGCCCCATTGCCAATTTCCGTTTTATAATATTCAGGTGTATCGGGACTTCCAATGCCGGTTACCGGATGTAATGCTTTAAAATGTCTAATCGCTTCCGTTCCGGGAGACGCTGCTTTTTTTATTTCTATGGGGCATAAAGTACCGTTTTCATAAATCAACAAGTCGATTTCACGTTTTTCTTTATCCCGGTAATAATAAAGCGGGGCTTCTTTTCCAGAATTAAGATAACTTTTATATATTTCGGAGAAAACCCAGCTTTCAAAGAAAGCACCGGACATGGCACCCCGTTCCAGGATGTCAGGATTACTCCATTTTAACAGATAGGCACAAAGCCCGGTATCCAGAAAATGCATCAACGGCATTTTAGTCACACGTTTCAAAAGATTATTATGATAAGGCTGAACCAAGGCTACAAGACCCGATGATACTAAAACAGAAAGCCACTTTTTAGCCGTGGGGGATGTAATTCCGGCTTCCTTAGCCATTTCTTCATACACCACCGGCCTGGCCGTGCGAGCAGCCACAATAATCATGAAATTATAAAAAGCAGTTTCATCAGCAACCTGTGATAAATCTTTAATATCCCGCTGAAGATAGGTGTTGATATAAGAGCGGTAAAATTCCGAAAGATCAGGGGCATTTTCATGATAAAGGGCTGGAAATGCGCCACGGAATATTCTCTGAAATATCTCATTTACGCCCATTTTCCGTGTCTGGTCGAGCCTTGCCATCAAGGTTTGCGGCAAAGTGACAAAGGGCTGAGATTCGAGTCCGTCAATCTCTTTGGAGGACAACCCAAGCAGGCTGATAATCCCGACCCGACCAGCCAAGGATTCACTGACGTTTTTCATCATGTGAAAGGCCTGTGACCCGGTAAGCCAAAAATCACCATCATGGCCCGAATCATCAACACTCATCTTAATGTAAGGCAGTATTTCCGGCGCATATTGGATTTCATCAATTAATACCGGCGGAGTAAAACGCTGCATAAATAAGGCAGGGTCAGACTTTGCCAGATGTCTGATATCAGGATCATCTAAGGTTACATACCGGCGCGATGTGTCAGCCATTTTTTTTAGCAGCGTAGTTTTCCCAACCTGACGTGGCCCGGTTACAAGGAGAACAGGAAATGTACGGGATGTTTTTAAGACGGTGTCTTCGATTGCTCTATTAATATACATAATAACCCTCACAACGAAACGTGACTATAATAAAATATAATTTTATTATAGTCACGTTTTCTTTCATTGTAAATAGCTTTCTTTCCACATAATTACTTTCCTTAAATCGCCCGAATCATTTCACTAACCTGATATTTTTTATGTTCATATCGACGATTACATCCTCGATCACTTTAATACATTCGTCGGTTTTTCTTAAGATGTCGGCTCCCCAGAAATGAATTACCGTCCAGCCCAGAAAAAAGAGTTTTTTATCCGTCTCGTTATCCCGGATCATGTTCTTTTCAATCTTGCTTACCCAGTATTCACCGTTATTCCCTGACCCGACTCGCGCTTTAACGATATCCCAGTCTTTCCCATGAAAAAACTCACTGTCGCAGAATATGGCAATTCTGTACTTAATCAAAACAATATCCGGTGTTCCCGGCAAGCCTTTATAATTCTTTCGATAGCGATATCCCCGCCTCCACAGTTCTTTTCTCAAGGCCAGCTCAATGCGGGTATCTTTTCCTTTAATACTGCTCATATTCTTATGCCGCTGTTCCGAAACATTCTTAAACTTCATAGCTATTCCTATATGTTTTGGCCGAAGGGATATGGTCTCGTTGTCACTCATTTTGTTATAGGGAAACGCTGATGCATCAGTGTTTCCTTAGCTCAAATATCCTGCCCTTGGTATCCACAATACCCATTGATACTAAACGCTCTTCATTTCCAAAGAAGAGTCTAATATATGAACCATCTTCCAAATCATATGTCTGCCATACTAAACCAGAACCAGCAGAGCCAGTAGGCTTTCCCATAAGCTTAACTACATCGTCATAAGTCATTCCAATTTCTACTTCTGTAAAGTCCGATAACGTAAATTTTTCTTCATTACTATCTAAATCATCCTCAGTTCCCATTGTACATCCCTGCATAAACATAAATATACAAATATAAAATAAACAATATTTAAACTTGCTTTTTCTATTCATACTTTTTGCACTCCGAGGATTAATAAAATAATTTCCACACACACACCAAACACTGGATATCCCGCTTTTAGTGCCGCATCCTTTGGATCGGTTATAATAATTACACTTGCTGTTCTTAAACCTCAAACATCAGATCCCCGTACGTCGGCAGTGGCCATATTTCTTTATCAACCAGCATCTCCAGTTCATCCGCCGGTTTCCGTAAGGCCTCCATCGCCTTTTTGATCTCATCCTTGTAATAAAAAGCCTGCTCCTTCCGGTTCGCTATTGTACCGGCGATCTGCTCTTTTTCTTCCAGCCGGTCCAAAGCATCCTTCATTTCCAGCAGCTTGTCCGATAGCTTCTGCAGCAGACCTAGCTGCACGGCCGGGTCCACGCCGGCCTGCTTCACCTGATTCACCGTTTCGGCCACCAGACCCGTATAGCGCACAGCTGCCGGAATCAGCTGCTTCGATGCCATATCCATCATCGTCCGTGCTTCGATATTAATGGTCTTGGCATATGTCTCATAGAGGATTTCCTTGGTCGCCTCCAGTTCACTTCTCATAAAGATGTGGAATTTCCCGAACAGGGCTACGGCTTTTTCCTCGGTAAGCGTCTCCACCGCATCCACCATCGTAACCATATTAGGCAGGCCACGCCTGGCTGCTTCCCGCACCCATTCGTCAGAATAGCTGTTTCCGTTAAAGATAATCCGCTGATGCTCCGAAAGATATTGCTTAATCAGATCATGCACCGCCAGATCAAAGTCCTCTGCCTGCTCCAGGATATCCGCCGCTTCGCAGAATGCTTCCGCAATAATCGCATTCAGCGTGGTATTGGGACTGGCGGCGGAATCGGCGGAGCCGACCATCCGGAACTCAAATTTGTTGCCGGTAAAGGCAAAAGGTGAGGTACGGTTCCGGTCGGTGGCATCTTTAACCAGCTCCGGCAATGTGGATACTCCCGTCATCAGCTTGCCGCTCAGCTTTATCGTTGCCGCTTCGCCCGTCTCCACCAGCTGACGCACCACATCCTCCAGCTGTTCTCCCAAAAACACCGATATGATCGACGGCGGTGCTTCGTTCGACCCCAGACGGTGATCGTTCCCGACATCCGATACGCTCTGCCGCAGCAAGTCCGCATGGGTGTCTACCGCCTTGATAATACAGGCCAGCACCAGTAAAAACTGGATATTTTCATTGGGCGTATCACCGGGATCCAGCAGGTTGTCCCCGTTATCAGTACTCAAAGACCAGTTATTATGCTTGCCGGAGCCGTTTACCCCGGCAAAAGGCTTTTCATGTAGCAGACAGCGCAGATCATGCCGCACCGCGATCCGTTTCATCGTTTCCATCACGATCTGATTATGATCTACCGCGATATTGGCAGTCTCATAGATCGGCGCCAGCTCATGCTGGGCCGGTGCCGCTTCATTATGCTGGGTCTTGGCAGTCACTCCCATCTTCCAAAGCTCGTGGTTGAGATCCTTCATATAGGCGCCGACACGCTCACGGATCACGCCAAAATAATGATCGTCCATCTCCTGTCCCTTGGGGGCCGGTGCGCCGTACAGCGTCCGTCCGGCAAAAATCAGGTCCGGGCGCTTCAGATAAGTCTCCTTATCGACCAGAAAGTATTCCTGTTCGGCTCCGACCACCGGAATCACCTTAGAAGCCTGATAGTTCCCGAATAAACGGACAATCCGCAGGGCCTGGGCCCCGACTGCTTCCATAGAACGCAGCAGCGGGGTCTTTTTATCAAGAGCTTCTCCCTTATAAGAACAAAATGCCGTCGGAATGCAAAGAAAAACTCCCGATGCCGTCTCTTTCAGGAAGGCTGGCGAAGTAATATCCCAGGCTGTATATCCTCTGGCTTCAAAGGTAGCTCTCAAACCGCCGGACGGAAATGAAGAAGCGTCAGGTTCTCCCTTAATCAGCTCTTTTCCCGAAAAACTCATGATCATCTTTCCCTCTTCATCGGGATGGGTCACAAAAGAATCCTGTTTTTCGGCGGTAATCCCCGTCAAAGGCTGAAACCAATGGGAATAATGGGTCGCGCCGTTCTTCATGGCCCAGTCCTTCATCGCCTTGGCCACCACGTCAGCGGCTGCCGGAGAAAGCTCCCCGCCATGCTCAATCACTTTCTTTACATCAAGATAGACCTCTTCAGGAAGATAATCCTTCATTTTTCCCAAAGTAAACACATTCTTGGCAAATATTTCTTCTACGTCGTTCATTACATAATTCATCATGTCACTCATACTTTTCGATTCCTTCTGCATTTCCATGTTTTCGTATTTTGGTTCCCATGTAAGTTTTATTTTTATTTATGATTTTCTTTTTATAGTTTTTAATTATTTATTGTTTTCCTCATACAGCCACTTTACAGTTTCTGCGGCCGCTCCACATTCCGCCTCAGCAGGTCAGACGGTTCCGGCAGAACCGACAGCCGCACATATAGTACCTGACCGGCATGGGGCGCATCCGGCACTTCCTCGCCTCCCTCTGTAACAAGGCTCAGCACTTCTGCCTCAATATTCTGTCCGCACGGCTTCATGATCTCAATCTGCTCGCCGACACAGAATTTATTCTTCTGCCTGATCTTAGCACCTTTCTGTTCATCCGCTTCGGCTACCGTACCCAGATAAACCGACTCATTAAGATAGGAGCTGTTGCCATAAATCTGGGTGTTTTCATCCGCCCTGCCAAAGTAAAATCCCGTGCCGAACTGCCGATAGGTGCAGCGGCCAATCTCTTTTTGGTACCATTCCATATTGGCCCGGTAAACCTCCTCGCCTATAAAGTAATCATCAATCGCCTTCCGGTAAGTCCGCGTTACCGACGCAACGTAAAGTGCCGCCTTCATCCTTCCCTCGATCTTAAAGCTGTCGATACCCGCCTTGACAAGCTCGGGGATATATTCAACCATACACAGGTCACGGGAATTAAAAAGATAGGTTCCCCGTTCATTTTCATATACCGGCAGATATTCTCCCGGCCGCTCTTCTTCCATCACCGCATATTTCCAGCGGCATGGATGCGTACAGGCGCCGCGGTTGGCATCCCGCCCGGTAAAATAATTGCTCAGCAGGCACCGTCCCGAATAGGATATGCACATCGCCCCATGGACAAAGCATTCTATCTCCATGTCCTCCGGAATCCTTCTCCTTACTTCGGCAATCTCCGTTAACGACAGCTCCCTGGCCGCCACCGCCCTTCTTACCCCCTGCTCATACCAGAACCGCCAGGTCTGGTAGTTCGTATTATTCGCCTGCGTAGAAATGTGGAGATTGATCCCCGGACAGATCTCTCTTGCCAGCATAAACATCCCCGGATCCGCAATAATAATCCCGTCAGGCCGCATTTCTTCCAGCAGGGAAAAATATTGCTTTGCGCCTTCCAGGTCATCGTTATGGGCCAATATATTGGCTGTAACATATACCTTGACCCCTCTTTCATGAGCAAAATCAATTCCTTCCCGCATTTCTCCTTCACTGAAATTCTTCGCTTTAGCCCGCAGCCCATAGGCTTCGCCACCAATATATACGGCATCAGCCCCAAAGACTACCGCTGTTTTCAATACCTCCAGGCTTCCCGCCGGAATCAAAAGCTCAGGTTTTTTCATGAATATACTCCCTGCCCGCTGATTTAAGTTATTTTTATTCCTATTTTTTGTAACTCACGGTAACTCCGTCCCCGATCGGTATAATATCCGTACACAAATCCCCTCGATGCGTCAGCTGATACAAGTATTCCCGCATCCGTGAATGGATCGTGCGGTTCCTTCTGGTCACTGCATAGCGTGATTCCAGCACTTCCCCGTCTTGCAGCACATTATCCGATACCAGTAAGCCCTCTTCCCGAAGCAGTCTCATCACATCGGGAAGAAAGTTAAGATACTGCCCCTTGGCGGCATCCATAAAGACAAAATCATAGGAAGAGTCCAGCGTACTAAGGATCTCTTTGGCATCCCCTTCCAGAAGCGTGATTTTTTTCTCCTGTCCATGTTTCGCAAAATTATCTTTAGCTTGGCTTATCCTTTTTTCGACCTTCTCAATCGTAACCACTTCACATCCGGTCGGTGCATACTCACTCATAAATAACGCGGAAAAACCCATCGCTGTCCCAACTTCCAGGATCCGCATGGGCTTTTTTATCGTCAATAACAGTTTTAACAGGCCCTGCACCGGCTTCTTGATGATCGGAATATGATTCTGATGGGCAAAATTCTCCAGTTCGTTCAAGTAAAGTGGTTTTTCGGAATCAAACGAGTCAATAAAAGTCGTTATTCTGTCGTCAGCTACCATTCCTACATTCCTATTCTTCCTCACCTGCTTCTGCCGACATGACCGCCATCATTTCCTCTGCCGTCATAGCCGTACTTAGATCATATATCCCCGGCTTAAGCTTATCGTGATGCTTGGATAACAATTCCTGAACCACGAACAGATTGGCATCTCTGATCAGCCCCTTTTCGGCAAGCATTTCCGCCACGCCTCTTACGGTATAATCCTCCGCTATACTGACGGTAATAATCCTGCCTCCCGACCTTGACACCGCCTCCTCGGCAAAGACGCTGTAGCCGAAATCATACGCCGCCATCGCCGTGCGATAAACAAAGATAACGATAAAAACCAGCAAAACCCCCTTAATCACTGTCTCGAAGACAGCTCCGATTAAATATTTCGCTTTCATACCTTCTCCTAACAACTTATTAGATCTCTATTATGATGCATCTCCATGATGATGCCTCTCTATTATGATGCATCTCCATGATGATTCCTCTCTATTATGATTAGATCTCCATAATGATCGGCACAATGATCGGACGGCGCTTGGTTTTTTTCCAGACAAATTCACTCAGGGAATCCTTAATCGTACCTTTTATCTTGCCCCAGTCGGTAATTTTCTTGGCTGTACAATAAGCAAGTGCTTCATTTACCGATGCCCTTGCCTCTTCCATCAGTCCGTCCGCCTCTTTTACATATACAAAACCGCGGGATACGATATCCGGCCCGGCAATCACATGATTGTCAAACATATCCATGGCCAAGACGATAATCAGGATGCCGTCCTCCGCCAGATTCCTTCTGTCCCGCAGCACCACGTTGCCGACATCGCCGACACCGAGGCCGTCTACAAATATAGTACCCACCGGAACCTTTCCGGTCACCTGGGCACTGTCCGAATTAAGTTCCAGTACATCCCCGGAATGCAGGATAAAAATATCTTCTTTCTCAATCCCAAGCTGATTAACCACCTTTGCCTGCGCTTTCAAGTGCTTGTACTCCCCATGGATAGGGATCGCATACTTCGGCTGCACCAAAGAATAGATCAGCTTTATTTCTTCCTGGCAGGCATGGCCGGAAACATGGACATCCTGAAATATCACATCCGCCCCTTTCAGCAGCAGGTCGTTGATTACATTGGTTACGGCCTTTTCATTGCCGGGAATCGGATGGGAGGAAAAGATAACAGTATCCTTGGGCCCGATGGATATTTTCTTGTGGATGTCGCCCGCCATCCGGCTTAAGGCGGCCATGCTTTCGCCCTGGCTGCCGGTGGTAATGATGACCGTCTTTTCTTCCGGGAAGTTCTTCAGCTGTTCGATTTCAATCAGGGTATTATCTGGTATCTGGAGAAAGCCCAGCTTTATGGCCGTTTCAATGACATTTACCATACTGCGGCCTTCCACCACTACCTTCCGGCCGAATTTCTCCGCAGAATTGATAATCTGCTGTACCCTGTCCACGTTGGATGCAAACGTGGCGATAATAATCCGGGTATTCTTATGTTCCTCGAAAAGAAGGTCAAATGTCCTGCCGACAGTTTTTTCCGACTGGGTAAAACCGGGACGTTCCGCATTCGTTGAGTCGCACATCAGGGCCAGTACACCCTTTTTCCCCAGTTCGGCAAATCTCTGCAAATCAATGGCATCGCCGAAAACCGGTGTGTAATCAACCTTGAAATCGCCTGTATGCACCACAATCCCCACTGGCGTATAGATCGCCAAAGCTGAGGCATCCACGATACTATGATTGGTTTTGATAAATTCAACCCGGAAATGATTAAAGCTTACCGCATTGCCGAACTTAATTACCTTGCGCTTGGTGGTATGAAGGAGTCCGTGTTCTTCCAGCCGGTGCTCGATTATCCCCATCGTCAGCTTGGTCGCGTATATGGGTACGTTAAATTCTTTTAAGACATAAGGCAGCGCTCCGATATGATCCTCGTGACCGTGGGTAATCATAAATCCTTTGATTTTTGACACGTTTTCTTTCAGGTATGTGACATCGGGGATGACCAGATCAATTCCATACATATCTTCTTCCGGAAATGACAGTCCGCAATCCACTACAATAATACTGTCTTCATATTCAAAGACAGTAATATTCATACCAACCAGCTCGAGACCCCCCAACGGAATAATTTTAAGTTTCGAATCTGTTTTCTTTAATTCTTTTTTCAATCAGTTTTCCCTCCACATTTATTGCAGCACCCGTAGAGTTCCACTTCATGAAAAGATAAATTTGTCGTTTCATAATATAATACTATTCATTCCCAACAAACTGCTCCGGAAACATCACATATATCACTTATCCCTCCGAAGCCTGTCATCAACTGTAACCCTAAAAGTTGCTGTTTACTTATATACACGCAATCCACAGCTTGCATCCTTGTACGGTAAGCAAAGCCGCCCGTATTGCGATAATATGACATCTCTAAGACAGCGTGGTATCCTCCAGCAAGCTGTCAAACACTGCTGCTACCGCATCCAGCTCCGTAATATCCTCTACGATTTCATAGAGATTCTCTGTTTCATCAGCTGTGCTTATTTCCTTCATGATCAGTGCCTCTCCGTCTTCGTCAGCTTCCGAATCGGTCACCAGAATATAATTATTCCCCCCTATCGTTGTCTGCTCCAAGACATAAAAGGCAATTTCCTTCTCGCCATCCGGCCTAAACACTATTTTTTCCATTATCCAAATACCCCTGCAAAATTAGTATTGCCGCAATCATATCTACATAATCCTTACGGTCTTCCCTGCGGATTCCCAGTTCGATCATCACCCTGTCGGCCGCTACCGTTGTCAGGCGCTCATCCCATAGATCAACAGGAAGTCCTGTCCTTCTCTCCAGGGTCTCCTTAAATTCTAGGGTCTTCTGGGCTCGTTCTCCCAAAGTATTGTTCATATTCTTGGGAAATCCCAGAACGATTCTTTCCACATCATATTCTACAATAAGCTCTTCGATCCTGGCTAGCGTCCGGCGCTGCTTGTTTTCTTCTTTTCTTCTAATAATCTCAGTTCCCTGAGCAGTAATAAGCAGCGGGTCGCTGATAGCCACACCCACTGTTTTAGAACCAAAATCCAAACCCATTATCCGCATGTTATTTCCATTCGTTATTCTTAATGTATTCTGTCAGCAGCTCTTCGACCAGTTCATCCCGTTCCACTTTCATAATCAGGCTCCGGGCACTCTTATGGCTGGTAATGTAAGTAGGATCTCCCGACATTACATAACCGACAATCTGATTGACAGGATTGTAGCCTTTTTCTGTCAGAGCCTCATAAACCACGGCTAACGTCTTTTTGACCGTGATCTCATTATCAATCTCTACTTTAAAAAACTGAGTATCGCCTAAGTCCTGTTTATTATCTGACTGCATACCGATTCCGACTCCCATCTGTGCATGACTTAAGTCCTATTCTACACTGTTTAATCCAAAATTACAATGTCAAAAGTCTTTTGTTCTATATAAGCAGGATATCCGGAGTTAAAAATCCCTTGACTAGGCCTTCCCTCAGTTCTCCTTTCAGCGATAAATCTCCCATATTTCCCGAACCGTCTCCCGCTTTAAGGGCCGCTTTCACATATTCTCCGGTATGTCCGACAAAGTACCGGCTTCCCCCTATTTCTTTGGATTCTTCAAGCAAAACCTGTACTTCTTTCCCTTTAAAGCTTTCCCGATACTCGCGCTTCATAATCCGGTTTAGTGCAATCAGTTCCTCGCTTCTTTGCTTTTTACATTCTTCTGCTATCTGTTCTTTCATTGCTGCTGCTTTTGTGCCGTCTCTTTGAGAATATTTAAAGACATGCATCTCACTGAAGGATATTTTTCTCAAAAAATATTTCGTTTTTTCAAATTCGGCTTCCGTTTCCCCAGGAAAGCCCACAATAATATCTGTGGTAAATGCCGGCCTGCTTCCGGCATATGCCTCACGAAGCAACGTTATCTTCTGAAAATATTCTGCTGTGGTATAATGCCGGTTCATCCTCTCCAGCGTGTCATCACAGCCGCTTTGAAGCGAAAGATGGAAATGCGGGCATACCTTATCAAGCTTTGCTACCCTGCCGGCAAATTCCGGCGTGATAATGCGCGGTTCCAAAGAACCGAGACGGATACGATTCAACTCCGGTATCTCATGCAGCTTCTCCATCAGGTCTAACAGCCCTGCTTTTTCCATGTAAGCTTCGCTTCCATTGTACTGATGGCCATGCGGCCCGTGCTTACATGAGCGATGGAGACCGGCAAGCCGGTCATGTGTGTAAGCTTCTGAAGTATCAAAATCCAATCCATAAGAACTTATGTGAATGCCCGTCAGCACAATCTCCCGATAACCGTTGCGGACAAGTCCTTCCGCTTCCGCCAGGATCTCCCGCATCCCCCGGCTTTTCACCCGCCCTCGCACGAATGGTATGATACAATACGAACAAAACTGGTTACACCCGTCCTGAATCTTGATGTAGGCCCTGGTATGTGCGGCAGTCTTTGTAAGCGCGATATTCTCACTATAAACGGAGCCACCCTGATAAATAGAGTCGACCTGATTAACAGATGCAACCCGATTATCAAATTCACCATGACAAGCAGATTTAACCTTCTCTATCAGCTTATCCCGACTATCCAGGTACTCTTCTAAAATCGGGACCAGATTCTGCTTCTGACGGTTTCCTATCACCAGATCAACGGCGGCATCTTCTAAATTTCCGGCCTGCACATAACATCCTGCTGCCACCACTACCGCTTCCGGATTAATTTTCTTGGCGCGGTGGAGCATCTGACGGCTTTTGCGGTCGGCTATATTGGTTACTGTACAGGTATTTACGATATAAATGTCGGCTTTTTCATCAAATGGCACAATTTTATATCCGTTTTCCTGTAAGATTTGCTGTATAACATCCAACTCATAACTGTTCACTTTGCAGCCCAGGTTATACAATGCTACACTTTTCATAGTAATCACCATATTTTTTGTGTTGTTTTATCATTGACATTTCCTACCACAACCTTTACTATATTAAGCAGAAGTCACGAAAATATCAAGGAGGTATTATTTCATGAAAACCATACAAATCTCATTAAATTCGATCGATAAGGTAAAATCTTTTGTAAATGACATTACAAAATTTGATTATGACTTTGATCTGGTTTCCGGAAGATATGTAATAGATGCCAAGTCTATTATGGGCATCTTCAGCCTGGACCTGTCAAAGCCTATCGATCTGAATATCCATGCGGAAGACACAGTTGATGATGTTCTTGAGACATTGAAAGCATACATGCTGTAACTTCCGAACCGTAATCTTTACATGCTACAGATACTTATTTTTGACGTATATACATACAGCTTATAAGTTTACGTACCGGAAGCACATTCTTTTATGGGATGTGCTTTTATTATGTTCGCAATGATTCTAGAATGACATGAATCATCAGCTCACAATAATAATTTCATCTGTTTCCAGTGCTGTCTGGATCAGTTGCTCAATCTTATCTTCCAGCATCTTTTCATGCTTCTGTATCACGCTTAGTTTCGGCTTGGTAACCGGGTGCTTGGCCACAAAGATGGTACAGCAGTCCTCAAAAGGCTGGATGGATGTTTCATAGGTATGAATCTGTTCCGCGACCTTTACAATCTCCATCTTGTCAAAACCGATCAAGGGGCGGTACACCGGCATCTGACACGCATCATCCGTCGCCGCAAGGGATTGCATGGTCTGGGAAGCAACCTGGCCGATACTTTCCCCGGTAATCAGTCCCAGACATTCGGTCTCCCCAGCTATGTGCTCCGCGATACGCATCATGTAGCGGCGCATAATAATTGTTAATTCCTCATGAGGGCATTTTTCATAAATATACAGCTGGATATCCGTAAAATTAATCACATGAAGATAAACCGGACCGGCATAACGAGAAAGTTGCCTTGCCAGATCAACCACTTTCTGCTTGGCTCTGTCGCTGGTATAAGGCGGTGCATGAAAATAAACCGCATCCAGCTTAACCCCCCGCTTGGCAATCATATAACCCGCCACCGGGGAATCAATGCCGCCCGACAAAAGCAGCATCGCTTTCCCATTGGTACCCACCGGCATCCCTCCGGGTCCCGGAATAACCTCCGAATACATATATATCTTTTCCCGTATCTCTATATGTATCATAATATCCGGATTATGGACATCCACTTTCATGTCCGGATAAGTCTCCAGCAGCACTTCGCCTACCTTAGCATTAATTTCCATTGAATTCAGCGGATAATCTTTGCGCGAACGTCTCGCCGCTATCTTAAATGACCGATGCTTGTCCTGATACAAGTCGTCTACATATTTGACAACAAAATCACACAATTGATCAAAGCCCTCATCCGCCATCGAAACCATCGGGCATATTCCCGATATGCCAAACACTGCCTGCAGATAAGCCACCACATCCTCAAAATCAAATTCACCGATGGCTTCCACATAAATCCGCCCGCTGGTCCGCGTAACCTGAAAACTTCCTCCGGCCTTCTTCAATGCATATTTGATCTGCCGCACCAAGGCCTCTTCAAAAAGATGCCGGTTCTTCCCCTTAACCCCGATTTCGGCATACTTAATTAAAAAAGCTTTGTATAATCCCGTATTCATATTTTAGTTCCTCGTATGCTTCAATATAACTGGTGTATTGACGCTTATTTTAGACACTTTTGTTCTTTCCTGCTAATAGTAATCGCAATCAGCAGTATACCATATTCTTTTAGATAAGTCTATTAAATCGCAATCCTGCACGCTAATCGAAAAATGAAATTTCAAATTCCACTCTTAATACCCATGCTGGCATTTAGTTCTGCATAAGTGGAATTTACTGCTTCATAGAATCTTGAAGCAGACTTCCTCATATTTCTGCTTGACTATCATCACTGCTGCCATGCTTCTATGTCAAGGGCTTGCCGCTTGCGGTGCGCAGCATCCTTGACATAGGAGCATGGCGGCAGTATCCTTGTGGAGGCAGAAGTAATGGCACAAATAGTTAATTTACTAATAGGACTTGTGGAATTTAGTTTAGCACACTATATTTAAATAGGTCTATTCTTTGTACCTCCAAGTAGGATTTTTCACACATTAACCCACAGTTTTTATTGATATCACCCATATATGTCTTGGCAAATGTCATAAAATCAAAGAATTTCACATGGTGGTGGAATTTACTTCTGTACCAGAATTTACTTTTTCAATTCTCCCCTGCACGCTATTAAGCGATATTGAGTGGCTGAGCCTTGAATATTTACTTAATTAAATAATAACAGCGAAATAAAAATGTGTTGCAAAAACATTTTATAAGTTATATACTATTGGTAATCTTCTTTTAAGATGTTTAATATATAAAGTTATATTAACATGTAATATTGTAATTGCTATAATATTTATATTGTTGATATTGTTTTAATTGTTCAATAATTTTAACAATTCTTTTATTGGATATTTAACGCCAGCCAGATATAGGATTGATATTATTATAGCATAACTACAAACAATGCTTACACCAAAAAGATTTTAAAACACTCGTCGACCAATTACAATCATAATGCTATTATGGCATTAAACGCATGGAGGTTAATATGATTAAAAATAATACTGACAGAAAAAGTTCTACAAAAAAACCAACTTGTTTATTGTTGTCATTGATTCTTATTGTTTCAATGTTTTCTACTGTATCGTTTGCCCAAGAAAGTTCGAGTCTTGTTGAAGTAGAGTTAACTTCCGCAATTGACGGTTCCTCCTTTATTTCTTCATTTAATCCTGAGACTGGTATAGTATCAGCGCTTACCATGAATGGAGAGCTAATAGGACAGCGACATGACTACACTTTAGAAGAATTCGAAGAACTTGTGGAAATTAATAAAGAAATGACATCTGAAATGACTAAACCAGAATTATCGCCTATTCAAGGAATACTTCCGTTTAGATTTAACACGCAACCAATATTGATGAGTAGAATACCTAAGGAAAAATATCCTAGTGATAGTAATGTTTCAATAGGAGGATTTCGTCTTACAAGAGCACAAGATAGATATGTTGTAGTTACGACTTTCGAAATTCCGTATTCTCCAGATTTTGTTGCAACTATTGATGTATTTATAATCAATGATTATGGCGACGATTATACTGACGAAGATAACGAAGAAGGGTTCGGAATTGGAGAAAATGATACATTCACTTTTCGTATCAATTACCCTGGAGAGCGCTATTGTGCATACGTAAGTAATGCTTATATTACACTTTATGACATTTATTTACAATTTTCTTCCCGTTAACAAGACTTGTGTATTTTAATAACAGTTGATGCAAATATTAGAAATGAACAGAAATAAATAAAATATCATCCTATACTAGGCTGGCGTTAAATATCCAAATGCTATTAATATCCTTCTGACTGTCAAACCAAAAACCGCCTTGATGTTCATAGTGAGCATCAAGGCGTGATTTTTAAACCTATACCTATACCTACCGCCGCACATATTTCCGCAGCATAGGAATAATATCATACAGCACCTGCAACGTATAGCATATCTCTTCCATCGTAGTAAAAGACGAAAAACTAAACCGTATCGTAGAATCCAAAAGATCCTTATCCACGCCAATTGCCGTCAATGTAGCAGAATCATGTGACTTATTCGCCGAACAGGCACTGCCTGCAGAGACAAATACCCCTTTTTCTTCCAAAGCATGCAGCATGACTTCACTCTTAATCCCCCGAAAAGAAACACTGATCACATGCGGCGCCCCTTCCCGGCCGCGGATACTGTTGACCCTTACCTCCGGGATTCTCTCTATCCCATCGATGAAGGCTTGTTTAAGCCCGTACATCCTCTCAATATCCCGGTCCTGATTGGCATAGATAATCTCAATCGCTTTCGCCATCCCGGCAATCCCCGGCATATTTTCCGTGCCTGACCGCAGTCCCCTCTGCTGGCTGCCGCCAAAGATGATGGGATGCATCTTCACCCTCTCGTCAGCATATAAAAATCCGACCCCTTTAGGCCCATGGATTTTGTGACCGCTCACGGAAAGAAGATCGATGTACATTCTCTTAGGTAAAATCCTGAATTTACCGTAGCCTTGTACGGCATCTACATGAAAAGCTATCTGCGGATTGATGCGTTTGATCAAAGCACCGGCTTCCATGATCGGCTGAACCGTTCCTATTTCATTATTCGTATGCATAATAGATACCATAATAGTATCATGAGTAATTGCTCTTTGCAAATCATCCAGACTGATGCGTCCCTGTCTGTCCACCGCTAGGTAGGACACCCTGAAGCCTTCTCTTTGCAGATATTTCATCGTCTGTTCCACTGCCGGATGCTCGATCTTAGTCGTTATTAAATGATGACCGGCACGGGAATTGGCCAGGGCTGTACCGATCAGGGCAAGGTTATCCGATTCTGTCCCGCCGGAGGTAAAGAAAATTTCTTTTTCATTTACTTTTAAGTTCTGGGCAATCACTTCCTTGGCATACCTCAAATATTGCTCTGCCTGCACGCCTTTCCGGTGCAAGCTGGAAGGATTCCCGTAATCTTCGCACATAATCCTTGTCATAAGCTCCGCCACCTCGTTATAGCATCTGGTGGTTGCCGAATTATCTAAATATACTTCCATAAAAATGCTCCTATCTGCGTTTCTGATTATGCAGTTACGTATTTTATAGATCCCAAGTATGATTTCACGCCAGCTCCCATGCTTTCGCGGAATCAGTCTGCGTAATTGCTTTAATAATGGGCATGTAGCTAATACGTGGTAAATACTACTATATTAATATGCTTAATTCTCTAATTGGTACATTATCCAGCCTAGCATGATAAGCCCTGCCGTCTCTGTCCTAAGGATTCTTTTGCCCATAGTAACAGGTATGAGCTGCGCTTTTTGAGCCATCATGATCTCCTTCTCGGTAAAGCCGCCTTCCGGTCCGATGAAAACGGCGATCTGCTGCCCTGCTGTCAGGGTGCTGATTATTTTTCTGGTATCCGCCATCCCTTCCGCCATTTCGTAGGGAATGATCTTTATATCCATCGCGCCGGCGCAGTCCAGCGCTTCCTGATAGCTCATGACTTCTCTCACTTCCGGGATGATACCGCGTTTACTCTGTTTTGCCGCTGCCGCGGCTATTCCCCGCCATCTGGCTATTTTAGCCTGTTCTCTTTTATCGCTGAGTTTTACCACTGATCGTTCTGATGCAACCGGAATGATTGCGTATACCCCCAGTTCCACTGCTTTCTGAATAATAAATTCCATCTTATCAGCCTTGGGAAGTCCTTGAAACAGATACACTTTTGAAGAAAGCTCGAGATTTTCTTCTTTTATAAAGATCAGCCGGCAAGTAATCTCTGTGTCGGCGATCTCCTCAATGATGCAGCGGTATTCTTTGGGCGTTATGCCGTCACTGACAGAAATTTCCGTTCCGGAAGTCATGCGGAGCACACTGACAATATGTCTTACATCGTTACCGGTTATCATTATTTTATTACCTTCTATCTGATTGGGGCTGACAAAAAAATGATGCATGGGGACCTCCTAATTTTTTCTGGCTGTTACTGACAGCCATTCGCCCTGACAAGTTGTTTCCAGCACGCTCATGTCCGCTGCATTGATTGCTGCAACTACCACATCCCGGGCCGGCGATGTGCCGTCCTCATTGGCGATAATGCCCGACGTGATATAGATGCCGCCCTTTTTCAGATGACGGGCAATTACCGGAGTCAGTAAAATCAGTACATCGGCCAAAATATTTGCCACCGCAAGGTCAAAACAGTCATGCCCCAATAATCTTTGTATGTTTTCATCGGTAATTATATTACCTTTTATCATTGTAAATTGGTCCGGCTGGATCGCGTTGTTCTGGCAGTTTTCTCTTACCGCCTCCTCCGCGCCGGGATCAATATCCGTTCCCACTGCCCTGGCGGCACCGAACTTAAGTGCCAGGATTGACAGAATACCGCTGCCACAGCCCACATCCAGAAGGCTGGTTTCAGCGGTAATATACTTGCGAAGCTGCCGGATGCATAGCTGTGTTGTCTCATGCATACCGGTTCCGAAGGCCGTTCCCGGATCCATGTGGAGAATTATTTTTCCGGCATCCTCGGCTTCTGCCTCTTCCCAAGAGGGAACCACCGTAACGTCATCTATCATGAACTGGTGAAAATACTGTTTCCAGTTATTAATCCAGTCCCGGTCCTCCGTTTCGGAAACGGTGACAGACCCTTCGCCGATGTCCATAAATTCCTTCAGGCTAGTTAGCTCCTCCTTTATTTTAGCGACCAAAGCGGGGATATCTGTCTCTTCTCCGTCGATGATCAGCTTCCCTTCCTGCTCTTCCACATAAAAGCTTAAATATGCGATTCCGTCATCCTGCAGATATTCAGGCAGGATATCCACGAACATCTGCTCCTTTTCCCTTGCTGTCAGAGGAACCTTATCTTCTATTTGCGCGCCTTCCAGCCCGATGTCGTAGAGGCTGCTGATAATAACATCCTCTGCTTCCGTTATCGTTTTAATCTTAAATGTTATCCATTTCATAGAACACCTCCTGTATATTGGATATCTCCTGTATTCCATATATTCAATCCATGTAAAAGTAGAAATTAAGTTCCTACAAAATTATGTGCCAATGTCGGTATAACTTCCAAAATAGAGTTTAATTCAAGTTTTTCTTTTATAAATCTTAATATTATCACAAAAGTAATTTAATTGCAAAACTTCTGTAACTAATATATAATAAGTTTGTATGCGTTTCGAAATATCGAAACCTTTCAAAATAATATTGACGGAGGATTATGGCACCAGTGAATTCAATTATTAAGAAAAAGAAAGTATTAACTTTATTTCTAGCTTCCAGCCTTTTGGCGGTTACCTTGGCCGGCTGTGGAAACAATGAGGAAGAACCGATTCCTTTGCCTACTGTTGTAGCAGTACCGATTAACACACCGGCACCGGAAGCTACCGCAACCCCTACTGAAGATCCTGACAGTGCTACTATGTTGAACGGCATCCCGATCATCGGCGAACGGGAAGTAGTGGATGGCAAGATGCAAAGCTATCTGACTGGTGAATGGAAAGATGTGGACGTCGCCAAAAGACGGCCCATAGCGGTCATGGTTCCCAATAATTCACCAGCACTCCCGCATTACGGTCTGTCACAGGCCAGCATCATTTATGAAGCTCCTGTTGAAGGTCGAGTCTCAAGATTAATGCCCATATTTGAAGATTTTGATGACCTCAACCATATCGGCCCGGTCAGAAGCAGCCGTGATTATTATATTTATACTGCTTTAGGCTTTGATGCGATTTACTGTAATTGGGGACAAGCCGATCTTTATGTAGGCGAACTGATTAACAGTGACAGGGTCGATAACATCAGTAATGCCATTAAGGGTATTGATAAACCCGCCGCCGAAGCTTATGGCCGAATTGACAGAGCCGGATACTCAACCGAGTTTAGGGGTTACCTATTTATTGACGGCCTGATGGATGGTGTGGACAGGCTTGGATATGATTGGAATTATGCTGCCGACCACGTGCCGCCCTTTACCTTTGCTGCCGATAACGCCCGTGCAGAATACAGCGATGATAAAAATGCTGTCTTAATCTACCCTGGTGGAAAAACCGGGAACAGCAGCGGTTATGGCATCGACAATCCTTATTTTGAATATAACGAAGAAGATTATCTGTATTACCGTTATCAAGACGGCAAAGCGATGATTGATGAAATGAATAATGAACAGTATGCCGTTTCCAATGTAATATTTCAATATTGCCACGGTGAGGTCAGGGATGCCAAGGATTACCTTGCTTTTGGATTACATGGTGAAGGCGACGCTCTTATCTTTACCAACGGCAAAGTCATCGAAGCCACATGGGAACGGGCGACTGACAACGATCCGACGAAATATTATGATACAGAAGGCAATGAAATCGTATTCAATCAGGGTAAGACCTGGATCTGCAATATCTGGTTAGAATACGCCGAACATGTGCTTTATGAATAAGGAAAGCCATTACGAACATAATTTCTACTTGCAGGAATAAGCTGTTGCAAGGGTAAACCGCCTGCGGCGGGACGAAAATCAATCAAGGTTTTCTTCCCGCCGCAGGTATTGTTTTCATCTAATTGTTTTAAGCTAATGTTTTCAGCTAGTTTTAAGCAAATGTTTATAGTTAATTATTTTCGTTACTTCCTAAAATGCTGTCAATTTTAGTTAATTCGTCATCGCTATAAGCAATATTTTCCAGTGCCTTGACGTTTTCCGTTATCTGTTCCGGCTTGCTGGCACCGATCAGGACTGAGGTCACCTTGCCGTCCCGCAGTATCCAGGATATCGCCATCTGCGTCAGGCTCTGTCCCCTTGCAGCCGCCACTTCACCCAACAACCTGACCTTTTCCATCCGCTCCCGATCCAGATCTTTCTCCTTAAGGAAGATACTCTTCCCGCCGCCGATACGGGAATCCTGCGGAACCCCGTTCAGATATTTACCGGTTAAGATCCCTTGTGAAAGCGGGCTGAAGGCAATGCAGCCTAAGCCGTTGTCCGCAAGATATTCTTTCAGTCCGTCGGTTTCGATCCATCGGTTCAACAGCGAATAAGAAGGCTGATGAATAATAAAAGGCGTCTTCAGTTCCTTCAGAAAAGCATGGGCTTTAGCCGTCTGTTCGCGGTTATAATTGGAAACGCCCACATAAAGAGCCTTGCCCTGTCGGACGATCTGATCCAGTGCCAGCAAAGTTTCTTCAACGGGGGTATTGGGATCGGGGCAATGATGATAGAAAATATCGACATAATCAAGGCCTAAACGCATCAGACTGGCATCCAGGCTGGCCATCAAGTACTTACGGGAACCGCCGCTGCCGTAAGGACCTTTCCACATATCATAACCGGCTTTGGAAGATATGATCAGCTCGTCACGGTAAGGCCGCAGATCGGATTGCAGGATCCTGCCCATGTTAGTCTCCGCACTGCCATATACCGGCCCATAGTTGTTAGCCAGATCAAAATGGGTGATTCCGTTATCGAAAGCTGTAAAAAGTATCTGTTTCATATTTTCTTCTTGGTTAACAGAACCGAAATTATGCCACATTCCCAAAGACAGCGCCGGTAATCTCAAACCGCTGCTGCCGCATGGCTGATAGATCATATTGTCATATCTTGATTCTTTAGCTCGATACATTTTTCTCCTTTTCTTTTTACTATTTACTATTTAAATATCTATTATCATATCAAGAAAGCGCCACTTACCAGAACTTCTTTTTCTTCCCCGACTTGGATTCGCTTTTTTCAGCCTCTACGCCTCTGGAAGCGTTCATACTGTCACCTGTCAGCTCATCAAACTTTTTCAGCAGCTCTTTGGCCTCCTGCGAAAGCCGGTCAGGAGTCTGCAGAATCAGCGTAACATAGTGATCGCCGCGAATTTCCCTGTTCCTCAGGGACGGAACCCCTTTTCCCTTCAGCCTTACCTTGGTATCGGTCTGCGTCCCGGCTTTCACTTCATAGATCACTTTACCGTCAACCGTATCCACGACAATATCTCCGCCCAATGCCGCAATAGCAAAGGAAACCGGCACTGAGGAATAGATATTCGTATCCTGACGCTGAAAAATGGCATGACGTCCCACTACTACCTCTACCAGTAAATCTCCTCTGGGTCCGCCGTTGCTTCCCGGCTCTCCCCTGTCCCTGATGCGGACGCTTTGGCCGTTATCAATTCCGGCAGGAATAGAAACCTGAATCTTTCTCCGGCTGGCAATATATCCAGTTCCGCCACAGTCAATACATTTTTCCTTGATTACCTTGCCTGTTCCATGACAATCCGGGCAAGTCTGGACATTTCTGACCGTTCCAAAAAAGGATTGCTGGGTAAATACTACCTGCCCCTTACCGCCGCATTTGGAACAAGTTTCCGCCGAAGTTCCCGGCTTTGCGCCGCTGCCATGACAGGTATGGCAGTCATCCTTTAGGGTAAGCTCTATTTCCCGCTCCACGCCAAATACGGCCTCTTCAAAGGTAATCCTGACGCTGGTCCGCAGATTGGCACCCTTCATCGGACCGTTATTGCCCCTCCTGCGTGAACCGCCGCCAAAGAAATCGCCAAATATATCACCGAAAATATCGCCAAAGTCGGCACCGCTAAAATCAAAACCGCCAAAACCGCCGGCCCCGCCTTCAAAAGCCGCATGACCAAACTGGTCGTACTGCTTTTTCTTTTCCGGGTCGCTTAATATTGCATACGCCTCTGATGCCTCTTTGAACTTTTTCTCCGCATTCTTGTCGCCCGGGTTCATATCAGGATGGTACTGTTTAGCCAATCCCCGGTAGGCCTTCTTTATGGCAGCATCATCCGCATTTTTATCTAATCCGAGAACCTCATAATAGTCTCTTTTCTGTTCTGCCATGATACTCTCCTCACCGTTTTTATCGTTATCTTACTTATTCCTTATATTTTAATCGTAGTAACTCTTAAAACATCGAATAATTATGAAAAGACTGGAAGAATGGCTCCAGAAAGCCATTCTTCCGCGTAAAACGCCTCGCTCCAGTTATATTAATTTCTTCGTGATTATACTTCTCGATAATCCCCGTCAACCACATCATCAGCAGGCTCTTGGTTCATGTCGTCGCCCATGCCGCCCATGTTGCTCATGTCCGGGCCGGCACCGCCTTGGGCGGCCTGCATATTTTCGTACATCTTGGTAAATAGTGCCTGAGCACTGTTGGTCAGTTTTTCTTTGGCCGCCTTCAGTTCATCCAGGTCACTGTCTGACATTTCCTGATCATTAGTCCGTTCCAGGATCGCCTTGACTTCCGCCACATCGGCTTCCACGCCAGTCTTTTCCTCTTCGCTGATCTTGTCGCCCACTTCATTAAGCGCCTTCTCGGTCTGGAATACGAAGGAATCGGCATCGTTTCTGGTATCAATGACTTCTTTCCGCTTCTTATCCTGAGCTTCAAACTCAGCTGCTTCTTTGATGGCTTTATCAATATCCGACTCGGACATATTTGATCCGGCCGTAATGGTGATATGCTGTTCTTTGCCGGTACCCAGGTCTTTAGCAGATACATTGACGATACCGTTGGCATCAATATCAAAGGTAACTTCGATCTGCGGGACGCCACGCATGGCCGGAGGGATACCGTCCAGACGGAACTGCCCGAGTGATTTATTGTCTTTGGCAAACTGACGTTCGCCTTGAACCACGTTGATATCGACCGCTGTCTGATTATCCGCTGCCGTAGAGAATACCTGGCTCTTCTTGGTCGGGATCGTCGTATTTCTTTCAATCAGCCTGGTAGCCACACCGCCCATCGTTTCAATAGAAAGGGAAAGCGGCGTAACGTCAAGCAGCAGGATCTCGCCCGCACCGGCATCGCCGGCCAGCTTTCCGCCCTGAATACAGGCGCCAAGGGCGACACATTCGTCCGGATTTAAGGTTTTGCTGGGTTCATGACCGGTCAGCAGTTTCACTTTTTCCTGCACTGCCGGAACACGGGTTGAACCTCCTACCAGCAATACTTTCCCTAGGTCACTTGAAGTAATGCCGGCATCTTTCATGGCATTCTGCACCGGAACTGTTGTCCTTTCCACCAAATCATGAGTCAGCTCATCAAACTTGGCCCTGGTCAGGTTCATGTCGAAATGCTTGGGACCCTCATTGGTAGCGGTAATAAATGGCAGGTTGATATTGGTAGTGGTTGCGGAAGACAGTTCCTTTTTGGCTTTTTCGGCCGCTTCCCTAAGTCTTTGAAGAGCCATTTTATCTTTTGACAGATCAACCCCTTCCGTCTTTTTAAACTCAGCCAGCATATAATCGGTGATCTTCTGGTCAAAATCATCACCGCCCAGCCGGTTGTCACCGCTGGTTGCCAGAACTTCTATGACACCGTCACCGATTTCAATAATTGAAACGTCAAATGTACCGCCGCCCAGATCGTATACCATGATCTTCTGCTCTTTTTCGTTGTCCAGACCATAGGCTAGCGCTGCCGCCGTAGGCTCATTAATAATACGTTTTACGTCGAGCCCGGCAATCTTACCCGCATCTTTGGTTGCTTGGCGCTGGGCATCATTGAAATAAGCCGGAACGGTAATAACTGCTTCCGTTACTTTTTCACCAAGATAATTCTCCGCATCCGCTTTTAATTTCTGGAGAATCATCGCTGAAATCTGCTGAGGAGAATATTTTTTACCGTCAATTGTCCGGCCTCTGTCTGTACCCATGTCTCTTTTAATAGAAGAAATCGTCTTTTCCGAGTTGGTAACTGCCTGACGTTTCGCCGGCTCGCCTACCAGTCTTTCGCCTGTCTTTGTAAAAGCTACTACTGACGGTGTTGTCCTGGCTCCTTCTGTATTGGAGATGACGGTGGGTTTCCCCCCCTCCATAACGCCTACACAGCTGTTTGTTGTTCCTAAATCAATGCCTATGATCTTACCCATTCTTAATTCCTCCTGTTCCGTTGAAATTGTTTGTCTTTACGCTTTATCCCTGCAATATCTAATGAAACTGATGCATCAGCGTTTCCCTAACTGACTACCGTTACCATGCTATATCTGATTACCGTATTCCGGTAAGTATAACCTTTTTGCATTTCTTCGGCAATAATGCCCGATTCATATTGGTCGCTTTCCACCTGCATCACCGCGCTGTGCAGATCGGGATTAAACTCCTGGCCGACTGTCTCAATCACCTTGATATCCAGATTCTCCAGCTCGCTCATCAGCTGTTTGTAAATCATATTCATACCTTCGGTAAACGAAGAGTTTTTCTCATCTTCCGGTACTGCTGCCAGACCTCTTTCAAAATTATCCACCACCGGAAGTATTTTCTCAATCACGCTCTTGGCTCCGGTCTCAAACATCAGAGACTTTTCCCTTTCCGTTCGCTTGCGGAAATTCTCAAACTCGGCCATCTGCCTCATCACCCGGTCTTCCAATTCCGTAATTTTTTCTTTCAAGGCATCCTGTTTCTTATCAGCCTTTGCCTTTCTTTTAAGGCCTTTCTTATCCATCGCTTCCGGTTCATCCTCTGGCAGGCCTTCTTCATCGTCCTGTGAATCTTCCTCAATCACTGCTTCTGTATCCCCTTCCTCAATTTCCGGATCGGTATTCCCCTCTGTTACGGAAACATCTTCTTCAATAATCTTTTCTTCCTTCATGTTATCCATTACCGTCATTATCCTTTCTATTTATATGAAAACAATTATTTGAAAACAATTATTTAAAACAATGATTAATAATAATGATATAATAACAATGATTTAATAACGTTGATTTGAAAACAAAGTTCCCTGAGTAACAGAGTAAATCGGTAAACCGTTCAAGTCCGTTTTTTATATAGATCTTCCAGCTGCGTCTGCAATGTCCTAAGAGTTCCTATCACTTTATCATAATCCATGCGTTTGGGGCCGATAATCCCGATCGTCCCGCGCATCCCCTCCTCCAGCTCATAGGTCGCCGTTACAATACTGCAATCCTTCATAAACTGAACCGGTGTTTCATTGCCGATATAGACCTGAATGCCGGTATTATTTTCATCTGCCAGATTCTCCTGTACCAGCTGAGCAAGCATCCGCTTTTCCTCAAAAGCATTGATAAGCTCACTCGCCTTCTGATTATCGGCCAGCTCCGGGTATTTAAAAATATTGTTTGTGCCGCTGGTATAAATCTCCAGATCTTCGTCGGCCTTAATCGCTTCGCCGACCGCTTCAATCACTTCCCCTACAATGCTGCTGTAGTTTCCCGCCTGCTGCTTTAAAGCGGATATCATTCCCAGATTAATCTCTTCAATGGACAGCCCGTTCAAATGCGTATTTAAAAGGATATTGAGCTTTAATAACGTTTCATCATCCAAATCCTCCGCAACCGGCAGGATATTATTCTTGATCACATTACCTTCAACGACTATGACCGCCAGCAAATGATTACAGTCCACTCTGGATAGCTGGATAAACTTTAACTTGTTTCTTTTATAGGAAGGGCTCGAAATCATCGTGGCATAATTTGTATTTGTCGCCAGCACTTTTGCTACCTGCTTCAGAAGATGATCCATCTTATCTTCTTTCTCTAAAAGCATTTCCTTCAGCTCTTCTACTTCCCGGGATTTCTCCTCTATCATAGTATCTACATACAGCCGGTAACCCTTATCCGATGGTATCCGGCCGGCAGAAGTATGAGGCTGAAGAATATAACCCAGCTCTTCCAGGTCAGCCATCTCATTACGGATCGTCGCTGAGCTTAGATTCAAATCTGCATATTTGGAAATAGTCCGACTGCCTACCGGCTCGCCGGTCTCCAGATAATTACGGATAATGGCCTGCAATATTCTTATTTTTCTTTCATCCAATTGCATATATGCCCCTCTGTGGCAGACATCACAATACCGCCAGTGATATCCTGTAATTATTAGCACTCACTCATTCGGAGTGCTAATACCTTCTTAACCTAAAATATCACCATATTATCTATAAGTCAATAAATAATGTAAAATAAATTATAAAATAATTCTAAACGTTTTAACAGCGTTATAACAGCAAAGAAGCCGTCATCCCTTGACAGCTTCCCACATACATCCATCCTATTAAACCCATACCGTCAGTCTAAACAAGGAAACTCCCTGTGATATCCCCATTGATCACATAATAAGCCTGACTCTCTTCCGGTTTTACATAAAGCTCAATCGATTTAATTTCCGAGGTCTTTTTCTTTAAATCATATTTCCATACATCCTTGGCAATCTTAACTAAATCATCGGGAGTATAGGATTTACTGTTAAACTCAAAGTTAACCACCTCAGATACCGCCACTTTTTTCGCTGCCGCAGGTCTTCCTGCCGACTTCTTGGCTGTAGGTTTCTTTGCCGCCACCGGTTTCGCTGCCGCCGGTTTTTTAACCGTCTCTTTTTTCACAGCTTCTTTTTTAACTGCTTCCTTCACCGCTTCCTTTTTTACTGCTTCTTTCTTTTCGTCTGCTACCTTTGTATCCACAGCTGCTTCTGCTACTTTAGATTCAGGTGCTTTTACTTCTACCTTAGCCGCTGATGTCTTTGTCGCCTTCTTTACTTCTGCCATTTCAAAACTCCTTCCACACAGTCCTCCTGTGTCTTTATTTTATATATCATTAGACTACTTCTCCCTGTTTCTCGGGAATAGTCTACTATCCTTCAACTGAAATGTCAACCATTCTTTGCAAATAATTTCCATTTTTTATTAATAACTATACATTTTATCTGCTTTGTCTGCTTTGATTATGAGATGAGTTTTATGAAACGGGTTAATTCAATCCCAAAAAATATCCCAAAACAATCAAACCTAAAACAATACGATACCAGCCGAATATTTTAAAATCATGCTTCTTAATATACTTCAGCAAAAAGCGAATCACGAACATAGAAATAAGGAAAGCGGTTACCATACCGGTTATCAGGATCCCAGCCTCTGTTCCGGTAAAATCAAAGCCAAACTTGATGATTTTCAGCAGACTTGCTCCCGCCATTGCCGGTATCGCAAGATAGAAGGTGAATTCGGCGGCTACTGTTCTGCTTACTCCGATCAGAAGGGCTCCCAGTATCGTCGCCCCCGAGCGGGATGTCCCTGGAAAAACTGCCGCGATCAGCTGAAATATCCCTATTATTGCCGCCGTTTTGAAGGTAATCCCGGTCAGGCTGGCAATCCTTGCCGTACTATTTTTATTCTTGTTTTCAATAACGATAAAGGCAATGCCAAAGACGATCAATGCCGTCGCGACACTTTCCGGCCTGCCGAAAAAAGTTTCGAAAAATTCATCCAGTTGGAGAACCACAATAATAATCGCCGGTACACAGGCCGTCAGGATCTTGAACCACAGAATGAAAACATCGGTCTTGACATAAGACAGAACACCCGTGGTTCTGAGCGGCTGTTTATTATTATTCTTTCCAAACGGAAAGATATCATTCCAAAATTGGAGGACTACGGCAAAAATCGCACCGAATTGTATCACCACCAGAAACATTTCCCAAAATCCATCTCTTACATCGGTAAACCTTACAAATTCTTCTAACAGTATCATATGACCGGTACTGCTGATCGGAAGCCATTCGGTAATTCCCTCCACAATGCCGAACAGTACCGACTTAATGATTTCTAACATACTTGTCTCCATTCTGATAATACAGCACCATAATAATAAAGCATGACATGGCGCTACCTATATTTATGTATTTATGACTGTAAATATTCCATTAAATTATCGTATTTCAACTGTGCTTCCTGATATCCCGATTGATAAAGAGCCCGCAGCTTGTTCCGGTCCCTTTCGATTCTCCCCACATTACTTTTGAAGCGTGGGCGTATCACAAAAGCTTTTCCGGCTTTGACCTGCTCCTCAAGATAAGAAAGCGTTTCATTGTACATCTGGTGTCTTTCTTTCATTAATCTGTAGACCTGCGGATATTTTATATATCTGGCTTTGACTAGCAGCAGCATCGTAGAAGGTTGCCTGATATAACCCTCTTCCTTTGTCATAATGACGACATTTTTGTCATTGCCGCCTAATATGGACCTCTTTATGGGAATTGAATCGGCTATTCCGCCGTCGAGATAATAATTGCCGTTATATTTTACATTGCGCGATACCAGTGGCAGAGAGGCCGATGCCCTGACAGCGTCGATGTCTTTTTTCATATCCTTGATCTGGATATATTCCGCCTTGCCAGTCACAATATTAGTGACCACGGCATATACTTTGCCCTGGTAAGTCTTGAAAGTATCGTAGTCATAAGGATTAAGTTCCTCGGGTATTTTGTGGTAGCACATTTCCGCCCCGAAAATATCACCTGTCGTAATCAAGCTATAAATCCCGCAATAATGCCGGTCATCCACATAATCTGCAATAACATCGAAAGCCCGCTTTCGCTGCCGTGACAAAAAACTTAACACGTTACAGGCTCCCATCGAAACTCCGTAGCAAGATGAAAATTCAATATTCTTGTCCAGAAAAAAATCCAGTACTCCAGCCGTATATATGCCCGACATTCCGCCGCCTTCTAATATTAATCCAGCCTTATACACAATAATGCCTCCTAGTAAGTTTCTCTTACAAATCGTCGTAATGCCGACAAAGAACGTGAGACTTTTTTTGTCTCAATACAATAAGCCATGCGAAAGTATCCCGGACAGCCAAAGCTGTCTGCCGGAACCAGAACCAGGTCATACTGCAAGGCTTTCCGGCAAAATGCAGCGGCATCCTCTTCCAGGGCTTTGGGAAAAATATAAAACGTCCCGCCCGGTTTTACACAGGACAGTCCCAATTCAGTTAACTGATTATAAAGCAGATTCATATTTGTTTCGTACACTGACATGTCTGCCGTCAAGTCCAGTACCTCCGCCACCGCCAGCTGAATAATCGAAGAAGGGCAGTTGTGGCCGATCCCCCGGGAAATCTGCCCGCACATAGCGGCAATAAGTCCCGCATCGGTGCAAGCCGGATTAACCGCAAGATATCCGATCCTTTCTCCCGGAAGCGACAGCGATTTGGAATAGGAATAACAAGATAAGGTATTATCATAAAATGCCGAGATATAAGGAGCTTTCACCCCGTCAAAAACAATTTCCCGATAAGGCTCGTCCGATATCAGGAAAATATCATGTCCATATTCCTTTTCCTTAGCTAGCAGCAGCTCAGCCAGCCTTTTGACAGTGTCCACAGAATAAACCGCCCCCGAAGGATTATTAGGTGTATTAATCAATATTGCCATGGTTTTTTCATTGAGCATCTCTTCAAATACTTCAAAATTAATCTGAAAGGACTCCGTATCTGCCGGTACTGTCTTAAATACCGTACCTGTAAGCTCTATATATGGACGGTATTCGGGGAAAAAAGGCGCAAAAGCCAATACCTCGTCGCCCGGTACCGTCACGCAGCGCAGGGCATGGGCTAGCGCACTCGCCGCTGCGGAGGTCATGAAAATGTGGTCTGCCGTATAGTTCATCCCGAAACGGTTATTTAATGAATCGGCAATTTTCTTCCTCACCGAAGGAATCCCCAGGCTGGGACTATAGCCGTGCAGTTCAACCGAACTCTTGGATTTAAGCAGGTCTGTGATCGCTTCGGTAAACTGCTGCGGAACCGGCACAGAAGGGTTTCCCAGACTGTAATCAAAGACGTTATCATAGCCGATTTCTTTGCCTCTTTCGGTGGCAAACTCGGACAGCTCCCTGATGACTGACTTCCCTTCAAGCATTTTCTTATATTGCTGTACAATCATAACATACCTCTGGTCGTTTTTTATTGTTCAAGCAGATCATCTAATTCTTTAACCATTCCGTCTAAGTTGTTAATCTGCATTACCAGTTCATTGAGATCCTCCATATTGCCCTGGACCAGCTTGGTAATATTTCCAAACTCCTGATTCTGAACCTCAATGCTTTCCGCGATCTCTTCATTGACTGCAACTGTCATGTCAATCACCTGATGCTGTTCCACTTGTAAACCATGCATGGCCGTAATCGCTTCCGCCGATGTTTTTAATAGCTGGATCATGCTGCGGATCCCTTCAACTGTAGACAGTAAAACCGTATTCTGTTCTTGCATCTGTGCCGCGTTTTCATTCATGAAATCGGCTACTTTCTGAGTTTCGCTTTTCACCTTGGTAATGACATTATTGACATCATTCAAGGAATTCTTGGTATTCACTGCCAGCCGCCCGATCTCTTGAGCCACGATGGCAAAACCCCTGCCCATTTCTCCCGCTCTAGCCGCTTCGATAGAGGCATTTAAAGACAGTAAGTTAATTGATTCGGCGATTTCATTGATCACTTCCAGCGTTCTGCCGATCTCTCCGGTTTCATTTAAAAGCTTTTCGGTCACGCCCATCGTCTGATTGGTCGATTCTTCAACCCTGCCGCTGATTACCATCAGATTATTCAGAGCCATTTCATTAGATGCGGAAATTTCTGTCAGCTGGCCGGATATCTGATCCACTTCGTTCATTTTATCCGCCATATTCCGGCTGCTGTCGCTCAGGGCCGTTAAGTTACCCCTGCCGCGGTTGGATTTTTCCAAAACGTTCTGGCTGCTGTCCAGTAAAGAGACACTGATTGCCGACAGCTCCTCTGTAGAAGCACTTTCATTTTGTGAGTTTTCCAGCAATATGCGGCTGGAATCAGCCAGGTTTTCTGCCAAAAGGGTTGCCCTTTCAAGCATGGATGCCATCCGGTTACGGTTTTTTTCCAACTCTTCTTTCTTGGCATCCATTAATATGTGACTGACAAAATAGACAAACAGCAAAACTCCAAATATGCTTAATGTCAGGTTAATGACCCGGATGATAAAATCCGATATGTAGTATTCCGCTGCCGGGTGGATGGTTTTATTAAGAATATGAAGGATGATCAGCGACAGAATGTCAAACACGGCACATGAGCCGATAACCTTCATATCTAGGAACAGGCCCATCAGAATCAGGAAATAAAATACAAAGACCCAGGTTTCCTTGGATGGCATCAGCCAGGTTATCAGGTTGATATTGATGCATTGGACTACCGTCAGATAAGTCTTTACCAGCTTTTCCTTTTCGGGAACCAGTTTTCCGTCAACAATGCTGGTCCGGAATAAATAAAAACCGGCAATTACTTCCAGTAAAATAAGAGCATCAAATATCCCAATCGTTACCCATGACACGTCAGGATATAGGTTCAGCAGTTTCATCATCGGAAAAACTGCTCCGGCGGCGGCCGAGCTCAAGGTAACAATAATCACCACCAGTTTCACTACTTTAATTCGGTATTCTTCTATTACGCCAACTTCCCTCATCTTGCCCTCCTGTTTTATTTTATTGTTGAACTTATTAAATTATATTATATAATTAAACCTTATATAATAGTGAAGCCATAGAATAACCGGCAGCTACTGAACAAAATACCAGATATTTGTCATGGGGCATAATGGCATCCCACATCCTGTTCAGTACGATGATCGGGCTGGTAACTCCCGTATATCCGTATTCCATTCCGACAAAGAAATATTTCTCTTCGCCAACTCCCAGCTTTGCTAATGTCTTCATATTATCCGGGTCTGAGAATTGTGAAAAGATATAGTGGTCGATCTGATTTGCCGTTAAACCGTTGCGCTGCAGCAGACGGCTGATTATGGCATGCCAATTGTCTGACAGGAAGCCAAAATCAAAAGGGTTCCATACTAATTTCTTAGACTTTTCATCAACCTCCTGTAACGAAACTTTTGAAAGGCCGGCGGCCGGCATAACAATTGTTTCATTGTAATTCGCATCGGTAAAAACCGTTGAATCCATAAAACCTCGGCTTTCTTCCTCGCAAACATTTTCTAAAACGAGCGATGCCGATGCGTCACCGAAATTGGAATACACTACCGTATCTGTCTTATCTACTACCGAACTGATATGTATGCTTGATACCAGTAGAATATTTTTGATAGATTTCTTTACCTTGACATAATTACTGACCAGATCGATTGCCGTCAGCATGCCGATGCAATTGCAGTTCATGTCAAATACTGTATGCGCATTGACGGCACCCAGCATTTTATTTAGTTTAAGCGCGTTTGTCGGTGATGTGTATTCCGGAGTATCCGAGACGAAGATAATCATGTCGATTTCTTCAGGTTTCATACTCAGTTTATCAAGAACGTTTTTTGCAGAATTGTAACCCATGGAAAGAGATGTTTCATGGGAATCGGCGAGATATCTTTTTCTTCTTCCCAAATGTTTCATAAGTCCTTCGGCATCCTTGCCTATTTTTTCAAAGTGATTAATAAAATAGTCATTGTATACTTTCTTCTCCGGTAAATAAACACCTGTTCCTTTCATAATTACATTCTGTGCCATAAAAATACCCCCTTTCTCTTTTGTAACCCCTATGCCGGCAGGCCGGCTTCGCAAATTAACAAAAACTTCCCCACTAATATCTTCCTTTCAGTATATCATAATTTGTTGCTTTTGTCAGTATGATTTCAAGGAACCGTTGCCAGGATTTTCAAGGAACCGTTGCCAGAATTAGTTTCATGTCTCCTTGTAAATGTGCCTTACCAAATCCGGACGGCAGAATAAAGTGATCCCCTTCTTTTATCTGACGCCCTTCAATCAAACCTACTCCTGACGTGACACAAACAATCAGAAAAGGATGATCCTGATTAATTATTGCCTCATTGTTCACGTTCATTTCCCAGACTGTATAGTACTCACAACTGACTAATTCATTTTGCTTATTTACCGGTCTTTCAGCTGCCGGTATAACATAGGTATCGATGACCGGGGCCGGGGCCGTGATCACTTCCAGTCCCTGCCTGATATGCAGGTCACGTGGCTTCCCGTCAGCCAACCGTTCATAATCGTAGAGCCGATATGTTATATCACTGTTCTGCTGGATTTCCAACAGCCTGACACCGCTTCTGACAGCATGAACCGTGCCTGGTTCCAGCTGGATAAAATCGCCTTTTGCAACTGCAGTTTCACTGAACAGTTCATCCCAGCGTCGGTTATTTATCATTTCCTCCAGCTGCTTCTGATCCATAGCCCTATGGCCAAGCATCATGCCGGTATTATCCTCACAGTCCAAAATATACCAGCACTCGGTTTTCCCTTGTGAATCGCTTTCATTTTCGGCGGCATATTGATCATCAGGATGAACCTGAATGCTCGAATCCGTGTTGGCATCAATGATCTTGACAAGCAGCGGGAATTCTCTTTTACCGGTACTCCCAAACAATTCCGGCCGGGCCTTCCATAACTGCGATAACTTTAAGCCAGCATAGCTGCCTTCTCTGACGCGGCAGTCACCATGAGGATGAGCACAAACCGTCCAGCTTTCATTTCCCCAGATAAGCCGTTTTTCTACCGGCTCAAAAAAAAGGATTTCTATTTTGCTATGGTTCACCGTTATTCTCTTCCTCCGTTTTGGCTTCTATTCTATTCTTTACTTTTTTCTTATTAATCTTACTGTTTTTCTATACTGCTATTTTAATAGTTCATCTACTATATTTATTGTTAGCTAAAAATAAAACTATTTAGCTAAATAAATACATTGTTTAAGCATCAGCTGAATGCCGTCGGGCCACACTTTCTTTGTAAAAAGGACGGCCTTCTACGATAGTTATCCCTTTTCGATAAGGTTCTCCGGCAATCTTACAGGTAAGGTGATGGATACATTTTGATACCATTTCTTCCGTATTTACTTCATAAGTGGTAATACCGATATCGCAAAGACCGGGATACAGATAATTATCAAAACCTATTACTGAAATATCCTCCGGTACCCGATAACCGCTCTGACGCAAAACCCGGATCAGATTACTGGCAGCAAGGTCACAGTTACAGGCAAATGCCGTCGGCAGCACCTCTGGAAGCACAATCTGATATGGTGCTGACATTTTGCTGTCCTCGTACCGGTCTTTAATGATCCAGTCTGCTCTGGCATTTTGCCCATGCTCCAGAAGGGCTTTGGCATAACCGAAAAAACGATCGGTAACATTGCTGGTACTTAATATATTTCCCACATAGGCGATCTGGGTGTGACCCATATCAAATAAATAGTTGGTCATCTTATACATGCCAAAATAATTGTCGGAGATCACCGCGTCACATGTTTGTTTCTTATTGTAAAAATCCATATAGATCAAAGGCACTTTAACATTATCTTCTAAATAATTAAGATAATCGCTATTAATCATGCCAATGATAATCAGTCCATCTACTTTTTGCTCTTTCAGCAGATATGGTATCTGAAGCCTTTGTTCACCCTCATTGCTAAGTATTTCCAGCAAAGTAAAGCACTGGCTCTGTAAGGCTTTGGTAGCAACCTCCTGATAGAGTTTCCAATAAAAAGACTCATATTTATCAAGATACTTGTCCGAGATCAGGATCCCGATGTTATATCTTCCTTTTTCCCTAATATGCCTTGCCTGGGAAGGAACCTGATAGCCCATTTCATTGGCCGTTAACCGTATTTTTTCCCGCAGCTGTGTTCCTACGCCTTTTTGCCCGGATAATGCCTTAGATACCGTCACCACGCTTACATTCAGTTTTTTGGCAATATCGGCCATCTTCACTTCTTTTGCCATAATTATCCCCGTGTATGTTTATTCTTAGGAGTTAAAAACACTTAATTTAACTTAAATTATAATGAGTTATTTAATTATGTCAATACTTATTTTCTTTGAAAGCCTGTATCATTTCTCTTGTCAGGCTAATACCATCGTCAGCAATTGGTATTTCTTCCCGGTCAAACCATGTCGCTTCGGATAGCTCTTCCTCATCCAGGGTTATTTCATCATTGCCGTCCAAATCCACGAAAAAACCGGAAAGCAAGGTTCCGGAAAACGGCCACGGCTGGCTTTTATAGTAACGGATATTTTTTACTTCAAGACCTACTTCTTCCAAAACCTCCCGCTTTACTGTCTGTTCCTGGCTTTCCCCGATTTCGGTAAATCCGGCTACCAGGGAAAAATTACGGTATTCCCGGCCGGCATAACGGGTCATCAGAATGCGGTTATGATCCACAATGCCTACAATTACTGCCGGCGATATCCGGGGATAGATCAGATTACTGCATTCCGGACAGCGCAGTAAACGTTCCTTATCATCCGGATACATGATCTTGCCGCAGCGACCGCAAAAACGATTATCCGCATACCAGCGATAAACATGAAAGGCCGTTGCCGCCGCAAATGCCATATGGCGCGGCTGCATATCACGCAGCCGGCCGGCGGGCACAAATCGATAACCTTCCTGGGGAACTTCTTCCGTCCAGCCGGTGCTTCCATCCGGTATCAAAGTTTCTGTGGGCATCAGTAAGAAATACTTCTGCTCATCAATCGAAAATAAATAATTTAGCCCTCCTTCCGGAAGGCTAAGTTCTTTAAACTGTGGAAAAATAATATTATTTTCTTGCTGCTTCACCAATATTTCTTCTTTTGAAAAGCAAATGATGAAACATTCTTCATCTGGCTCGAAGCTACGGTATTCATTATGGAAGACCCTCGGAAATATATCATGTATCATAATTATTATACCTATTCTTAGCGAAATAAACTGTTTTTCAAAAATTACCGAGGAGCAGTGTTTGAGCACTTCGGCCAGGCTGTAACCGTAACGAACTATGCCTTGGCAGCACCGATTTCTGCCAGACGATCCATAATCGGCAGGTGCTGGGTACACAGGCCTTCGCATTTACCGCATCTGACACATTCTGCTGCTTTCGCTGCAGGGATGCACCAATGATCACTCAAGCGTTCCATCATATTACTTCCTAACAGTGACATATTGTAAGAATCCATGTATTTGGGAATCTCGATTCCACGCGGACATTTATTGCAGTAGCCGCAACCGGTACACAAGTCATTGACGGATGTTCCTTTGTTTGCATATTCCTTGTAAATTTCTGCGGCGGCTTTTTCCTGCAGTCCTTCTACTGCCTTGCAGGCATCGTCAACATGTTCCTTTGTCGTACAGCCTGCCAGCGTGATCGTGATTTCTTTATGTGAGGCGACAAAACGCAGCGCCGCCTGCGCTACCGTCAGGTCGGTTCCTTCGGCAAGGTAACGGAATTTATCGGGATTCTGAGGAATCAGGCCGCCGCCCAGAGGATTCATTACGACGACACCCATACCGCTGTCATGGGCTGCTGCGATTCCGCTTTGACGGAAACGATAGTTAAGGGCATTATAACCGATCAGCATTCCTTTAAAACGTCCTGTACCGATGGCATCTTCTAATTGGGCTCCCTGCATATGAGAAGAAAATACGATGTTGCGTATCAGGCCTTCCGCTTTGGCTTCTTCATAAAAGCTGTATAATTCTTCGCATTGTTTATTGAAGCTCTCCATGTTCAGGATGCACCACAAGTGGTAAAAATCAAGATAGTCCACTTTCAGGCGAGCAAGAGTTGTCTCCAGACGGCGGCGGAATCCCGACTTTGTCGTCTCACCGCTAATCAAGGTTCCCATATTGGCCTTAGATGAAATATAGAAGCTGTCACGCGGAAGCTGAGACAGGGCCAGTCCGGTGATGGTTTCACTTTTATCATCGCAGTAAAAGGGCGCCGTATCAAAATAATTTATCCCCTTTTCATGTGCATATAAAACTACCTCCGCACATTTCTCCAGCCTGCCTTCCTTTACGTCATTTTCTTCATATCTCATACAGCCAAAACCGGCAGCAGAGACTTTCATATCGGTATCCCCATATTGTTTATAGTACATACTTTTCTGCTCCTTTACTTTATGGATATATATTATTCTATAACAAGAGGTAAAAATAAACAACTTAAAATTTAGGGTAGCGGTGAATCAGTAACATTAATGCACACAAATCGCAAATAACGTGCGATTTAAGGAACTAATTTTTCATATACAGATCATGAAGTATATTGTTTAAAGGCAGTGATTCGACATATTGAAAACCCAGTTTGCGGCAAAGGTTAATGGATGCTTCATTTTGCGGATGAATCAAGGCTTGTACGGTATCAAACTGCAGTTCACGACAGGCAAATTCAAGGACAGCCTGACAGGCTTCCAGAGCATAGCCGTTTCGCTGGTGGTGAGCAGCAATGACAAAACCTAGTTCAGGGTAGTCATAGCCTTCGCGCCAACTGATTCCGGCTCTGCCGATGATTTCGCCGGTCGCACGGAGCAGGACTGTCCATATCCCGTAACCGTAGAAACCATATACCTTTTGGATATAATCCTTGACATATGTCCGCTCTTCTTCCCTATTGTGGTATAAGGCTTCGGTATAGCGAGTGATCGCCGGATCCTGATAAATACGGTAGAAATCATCTACATCGGCAACTGTCGTTTCGCGCAGGACGAGGCGTTTTGTGGCGGCAATATGCCATGGCAGTCCGGCAAGGCGCTCATATGCTTTGAGAAAAGAATCGTATTCCATATCGCCGATGTCTTCCATAACATATAATGCTCTGCTTAAATCTTCAAGGCGGTTGTATTCGTGGCGCAGCACAATGGCAAAGCATCCCGAATCCAGCAGGCTGTTTAATATTTCGGCATGATCCGTTATATATAAGATGTCTTGATCGGCCGGTGCCTCAAAATATCTGCCATTCGCCACGACACAGCTTACCGCAGTTTTATCAGGAAGTCTATCGCCCAAACTGCGGATTTCTTTCACTATTTTTTGCATATATGCCGACTGGTCGGTTCCCAGAATAAATATAATTTCATTAAGCATTGAAAAGTCCATCCTTTTCCGATAAAATAAAATAATCGATGCAGGTATCCAAGATATATTTATAATCATACTATACTAAAATATCATCAAAAAAGGAAGGGAACTTCAAAAGGAGGAAAAATGGCAAAAAACCCTATTGTTACATTTACTATGGAAAACGGTGACGTGATGAAGGCCGAATTATATCCGGAGACAGCGCCGCAGTCGGTGCGGAATTTCATCAGCCTGATAAAAAAGAATTTTTATGATGGCCTGATTTTTCATCGTGTCATCAAAGGCTTTATGATCCAGGGCGGCGATCCCGAAGGTGCCGGATACGGCGGGCCGGGTTACCACATCAAGGGAGAGTTTACTGCCAACGGTTATCAGAATAATCTGACGCACACGGAAGGGGTTCTTTCTATGGCCCGCAGTGGCGACCCCGACTCAGCCGGATCTCAGTTTTTTATCATGCATAAAGATTCTTCTCATCTGGATGGCTCTTATGCTGCCTTTGGCAAAATAATAGAAGGAATGGATGTTGTCAATAAAATAGCCGCGACTAAAACCGGTTTTGGTGATATGCCAACCGAGCCACAGGTTATGAAAACTGTTACCGTTGATACCTTCGGGGAAGATTATCCGGAACCGGAGAAATTGACTTAGGCATCTTCGCAAGATACTGAACATAATCCGGCGGATGTAGGAATTAATATGAATGAAAAAGTGTTACGCACATTAGAATACGCCAAGATTATCAGCCGCCTAACGGACAGAGCTTCTTCGGAACCGGGCAAGGCTTATTGCCGGAACCTGGTTCCGATGACTGATCCGGAGGCGATTTCCCGCGCCCAGGAAGAAACCGGAGCTGCCCTAAGCCGGCTGTTCCGTAAGGGTTCCCTTTCTTTTGGAAGCAATAAGGATGTTTTGGGGTCACTTAAGTCATTGGATATCGGCAGCACTCTTTCCCTGCCGGAACTGTTAAAAATAGCCGCGCTGTTAGAAAATGTCAGCCGGGTAAAAACCTATGGACGTAAGGAACGGGAAGATGATGCGGAAGACTCCCTGAGTACCTATTTTGATCAGCTGGAACCTCTGACTCCGGTTTCTCGCGAAATCCGTCGTTGCCTCGTCAGTGAGGATGAAGTGGCTGATGATGCCAGCACCGGGCTGCGGCAGGTTCGCCGCACGATCCTGCAGACCGGCGATAAGATTCACAGCCAGCTGGCTTCGATGGTTAACGGTTCTTATCGGACTTATCTGCAGGATGCCGTAATCACGATGCGAGATAACCGCTATTGCCTCCCGGTAAAAAGCGAATATAAAAATCAAGTGCCGGGGATGATCCATGATCAGTCCTCTTCCGGCTCCACTTTTTTTATTGAGCCGGCAGCAATCGTAAACTTGAATAATCAGCTGCGGGAGCTGGCCATCCGGGAGCAGGAAGAGATTGAGATGATATTGGCGGCATTAAGTGCCCAGGCCGGGGAATTTACTGCCGAGATTGCTGCCGACCAGAAGGTCATGACGCTCTTGGACTTTATCTTTGCCAAAGCTTCACTGGCGATGGAGCAGAACGCCACCTTGCCGATTTTTAATGAACATGGTTTTATTCACATCCGTAAGGGACGCCATCCGCTACTGGCCGCTGATAAAGTGGTTCCGATTGACATTCATCTGGGCAGAGATTTTGATCTGTTAGTGATTACCGGTCCGAACACCGGCGGTAAAACCGTTTCCTTAAAGACAGTCGGACTGTTTACCCTGATGGGACAGGCTGGTCTGCACATTCCTGCCCTGGACCGCTCGGAACTGGCGATTTTTCGGGAAGTATATGCGGATATCGGCGATGAACAGAGCATTGAACAAAGCCTCAGTACTTTTTCTTCCCATATGACTTCTATTGTTTATATACTAGAGCATGCGGATACGGATTCCCTGTGCCTGTTTGATGAGCTCGGGGCTGGCACCGATCCTACGGAAGGAGCTGCTCTGGCCATTGCGGTCCTGGATTATCTGCACCGGAAAGCGATCCGCACGATTGCCACCACCCATTACAGCGAGTTGAAGCTATATGCGCTTTCGACCGATCAGGTTCAGAATGCCAGCTGTGAATTCAACGTCGAAACCCTTCAGCCTACTTACCGGCTGTTGATCGGTATCCCCGGTAAAAGTAATGCCTTTGCGATTTCTTCCAAACTGGGGCTGCCGGATTTTATTATTGACGCCGCCAGGGAACATGTCAGTACGGAAAGCGTCAGCTTTGAAGATGTCCTGACCGATCTGGAAGCAAGCCGGAAAACCATCGAACAGGAACAGCTGGAAATAACTGCTTATAAAGCCGAAATTAAGACTTTAAAAGATAAACTGGAGAGCAAGACCGAAAAGATTGACAGTACCCGGGAACGGATTCTGCGGGAAGCGCAGGAAAATGCCCGGGATATCCTTCAAGAAGCCAAGGATTTTGCCGACATGTCGATCCGTGCTTTCCAAAAATCCGGAGCCGGTGCTTCTATCAAGGAACTGGAGCAGGCCCGCGAACAGCTCAGAGGGAAAATCGCTGATAAAAATGACCAGCTGGCCTTCAAGCCAAAACCTGGCAGCGGAAAAGTAAAGCCCGGCGAACTGAAACTGGGCGACAGTGTCCGGATTCTTTCCATGGGGCTTCAAGGTTCCGTTAACTCACTGCCTGATCAAAAAGGGAACGTATTCGTGCAATGCGGGATTATGCGGTCTCAGGTAAATATCGCCGATTTGGTATTGCTGGAAGAGGAAAAGCCGCCGGCCAGTTCCATGAAGAGCCGTTTTGCCGGTTCCTCTACCGGCAAAATGAAACTGTCTAAGACCTTAACGATATCCACGGAAATCAATCTGTTGGGAAAAACCGTGGATGAAGCCCTGTCGGAACTGGATAAATATCTGGATGATGCTTACCTTGCCCATCTTCCCAGTGTCCGGGTGGTCCACGGCAAAGGGACTGGTGCACTCAGGAATGCCGTGCACAAACACCTCAAGCGGGTCAGATATGTTAAGTCTTTCCGGCTCGGTGAATATGGGGAAGGCGATGTCGGAGTCACTATTGTTACCTTTAAATAAAACGCGAAGAAAATCTATGGCGGCATAGTACGCCACCTAAGATTTTCTAAGTCGCGTTTCGAAGAACGCGGGACGTTCTTCTTGAATGATTTACATGGCAGGAGCGATTGTTAACGCAGGAGGGGCGTATGGTTAGTAAGCAGAAAGTTTTGATTGTGGATGATGACGAAAATATTGCTGAACTGATTTCTTTGTATCTGACGAAGGAATGTTTTGAGACTTTAATTGTGTATGACGGGGAGGCTGCGCTTAGTGCTTATGATTCTTTTATGCCTAACTTGATCCTGCTGGATCTGATGCTGCCGGGTATTGATGGTTATCAGGTATGTCGTGAGGTGCGTGCCAAGTCACAGACGCCGATTATCATGCTTTCTGCTAAGGGAGAAGTCTTTGACAAGGTTCTGGGGCTGGAACTGGGTGCCGATGATTATATGGAAAAGCCTTTTGACTCCAAAGAACTGGTAGCTCGGGTCAAAGCTGTGTTGCGGCGTTATAAACCGGTAGCTGCGGCGGCAGCGGTTTCTGATGTGAAAAGCGTAGAATATCCTGATTTAATTATAAATCAGACCAATTATTCCGTGCTGTACATGGGCAAACCGGTAGAAATGCCGCCGAAAGAACTGGAGCTGCTTTACTTTCTAGCCGCCTCTCCGAATCATGTGTTTACCCGAGAGCAGCTGCTTGATCAGATATGGGGCTATGAATATATCGGCGATACCCGTACCGTGGATGTACATATTAAACGGATCCGGGAAAAAATCAATGATCACCGTTCTTGGAAAATTACCACTATATGGGGGATTGGTTATAAATTTGAGATAAGAAATTAAGGCATAAGGGGATTACCGGGCCGGAAACTACAGGGAGCTGGATAATGAGAAAAACATTATATCTGAAATTTCTTCTGGCATATTTTATATTTGGCTTCTTTGGCTTTGTTATTGTAGCTACTTTTGTATCTTCTATGACGGTAGAACATCTGAAGCGTGAAAAAGCTGACTCTCTTTATAAGGAAGCGACCCTTATTGCCAATTCATATGCCGCCGACCTCTATAATAATGAAACATCATTGGATACGGTAAAAAAGCAGATTGATGACTTAGACACTTTTCTGAATACCTCGATCTGGATCATCAATCCTTCGGGGCGGATGATTCTGGATTCACGTTCACCGCTTGACCTGGAAAACGAAATTGCCGTGGAAAATTTTGATCCTGCCATTGCGGCAGATTCTTTTTATACGGTAGGTAAGTTCTTTAATTATTTTACCGAAGAACAGTTAAGTGTCATTGCACCAATTGCCTCTGATTTTGTTGTAAAAGGTTATGTTGCCCTGCATTATCCGATGAACAGTATTTCCGCTTCTGCCAACAGTCTGCTTAACATATCGTATTTGATGCTAGTGGTGCTTTTTTTACTGTCGTTGATTATCCTTATCTTTTTTACAGAAATGGTTTATTTGCCTTTACGGAAAATTACGGTTGCCACCGAACAGTATGCCGCCGGCAATATGCATTATGAATTTCAAGTGGACAGCGAGGATGAAGTGGGCTATCTGGCTGCTTCCTTATCTTATATGGCCAGTGAGATTGCCCGGGCGGAAGATGATCAGAAAAAATTTGTCGCCAATGTGTCCCATGATTTCCGCTCCCCGCTTACTTCTATTAAAGGCTATCTGGAAGCCATGAAAGACGGCACCATCCCGGCGGAAACCTACGAAAAATATATGGACATCCTGATCAATGAAACCGAACGGCTGATTAAACTGACCAACAGCCTGCTGATTCTGAACAACCTGAATACCAGAGGAATGCTTCTGGATAAAATTGACTTTGACATCAATCAGGTAATCCGAAATATCGCCAGTTCCTTTGAAGGCACCTGCCGCAAGAAAACCATTGCCATTGAACTGATTCTTACCGATGACGTGAAGGTAAAGGGTGATGTCGGAAAGATCCAGCAGGTACTTTATAACCTTCTGGACAACGCGATAAAATTCAGCCGCAGTGACTCCATTATCAAGATTGAAACCACGGAGAAGCATAATAAAATATTTATATCGGTAAAAGACAGCGGTGTCGGCATACCTAAGAATGAGCTGAAATTCATTTTTGACCGCTTCTTTAAATCCGATTCCTCAAGAGGCCGGGATAAACGCGGAACCGGGCTGGGCTTGGCGATCGTTAAGGAGATTATTCATTCACATGGAGAACATATCAATGTCATCAGCACGGAAGGCGTGGGAACGGAATTTATCTTTTCATTGCCGGTTTCGGATGAGGATGAGGACTGATGTTTTGCGGGTAAATTCAAGGGAAATTTGGATTAGGTTGTGTTCAATGGACTGGAAGTCGTACATTGGATCTGGTTGAATGTTATATTGAAGTACTGCCTATTTTTATTTTTTTCTCCATCTTCAACAAACACCATATGCTTCACAAAGTGCCTAAATCTAAGGATTTCTAGGTATCTCGCCGACATAGTGAAACTATAGTCTCCACATGCGTCGTATGCGGAAACATATCACCCCCCCTCACTCTCTGGAGCTTATAACCCCCTTCGCAGAGAATCTTCAGATCCCTGGATAACGTGGCACTGTCGCAGCTGATATATATGATCCTTTCCGGTTTCATTTTAACCATAGTTTCCAGACAAGCCTCGTCACATCCCTTCCGGGGCGGATCTACCACGATCACATCCGCGGCAATCCCTTCTCGCTCATATTTTTCCGGGAGTACTGCCTCTGCCCTACCTGAGAAAAATTCCACATTTTTGATTCCATTTGCAGCTGCATTTTTTCTGGCGTCTTCCACAGCTTCCGACACGATTTCGATACCGTATACCTGCCCAGCTTTTTCTGCCATAAAAAGTGAAATCGTCCCGATTCCACAGTAAATATCCCAAACAACATCCTTTTTGGTAAGGGCGGCAAATTCCAGCGCAATACTGTATATTTTTTCTGTTTGCAACGGATTTACCTGATAAAAAGACAGCGGGGAAATCTCAAAAGTAAACCAGCTGCCAGTAAAAGCAAAATCATTTGCCGGGTCTCGCATATAGATTGTATCCCGGATAGTTCCCCTGCCCCATAATTTTCTTATTTCTTTCCCCATGATGACATTGCTGCGTTCCTGATTCACGCTTATTAGTATGCTACTCATACCCTTCATGGCCTTTAAGACATCAATCAACGCTTGCTGGCGAGGCAGTTCCTTGCCGTTGATAACCAAACAGACCATAATTTCTCCGCTGCTGAATCCGCTGCGGATCAAAATATGGCGGACCAGGCCGGTACCGTCTTTTTCATTATACGCTCTGATGCCATGATTTTGCATATACTTTAGGATGGCTTCCAGGATTTCCTTATTTTCTTTCACACCCAGATAACAATCCGTATTAGCGATAATGCTATGAGTCCTTCCGGCATAAAAACCGGTTATCAATTTACCTTCTTTATCATATCCCACCGGAAACTGCGCTTTATTCCGGTACCTGAATATGCCTGCTTCCTTACCCACTGCCATTGCTTTGACAGATTCTGGCGCCCTGCCCTCCATAATTTCTATGACAGGTTCTATCTCCCCGTCCCTCGTAATTTCTATGACAGGTTCTATCCCTCCGCCCTCCGTCATTTCTATGATAGGCTCCATCACCCTGTCCACTGTCATTCCTATGATAGGCTCCATCACCCTGTCCACTTCCTGCGGAGCAAAACCGCCGATACGGATCAGATTGTTTCTGATCAGGTTCTGTTTATATTCCAGCTGTTTCTCATAATGCATTGCCTGAAGCCGGCAGCCTCCGCACTCCTTATGAAAAGCACATCTGGGCGCAACGCGAAAAGAAGAAGGTGTTACCACCTTCTTTAGTTTTGCATAAGCATAATTCTTATGGATTTTCATAATAGAGGCTTCAACCACATCACCGATTATAGCATCCTTAATGAACAAAGTATATCCTGCCGCCTTACCGATACCTTCTCCCTCATGCCCCATATCCTCTATCAGAACTTGCACAATATCATTTTTCTTAAAATCCATTCTGCAACTACCTTCAAATATATTTCTTCCCTCTTTTATCTTTTCTTTTCAAATCATCCTATAAAACTTAAAGATATCTTTACAACATTATCTTTTCAGTATTATCTTCCATCCTCACACTTCGTTACCTTCAAATTGGACTCAAATAAGCGATTATACCCCAGCCAGCCCGTCTCTGCTGTGTTTTCCAGCAGCTCTGTAAATGTTTGCAGCTTGGCATCGGTGTTGTCGGCAAAATTAAGTGCGACGGCTTCAATAAGAGCCGGTTTTTTAGGCGAGCCATATTCGTATTCGCCGTGATGAGCCAGGATACAATGTTTCAGCTCTGCTTCCAACAGCGCCGGAAACCCGTCAATCTTCCGGATCCGCTCTGCAATCATCTCACATCCGATCACAATATGCCCGACAAACTGTCCTTCATCCGTGTAATCATTCAAAGGGAAAAGCGACAGTTCCTTTGTCTTGCCGATATCATGGCAAAGTGCCGCGCTGATCAGCAGGTCACGCTTTAATACAGAGTATACGCCGCAATAATAGTCACACATCCGGACTACGGCCAGCGTATGCTGCAACAGGCCCCCAACAAAACCGTGATGTATACTTTTGGCAGCGGATGACTTCTTAAATACCCTAGCAAAGTCCTCATCCCGTAAAAAAATATCTTCCATCAACATCTTCAGATAGCGGTTGTTTAGGCCGCCAATATAGCCTGTAAGCTCTCTATACATGTCTTCGATGTCATATCGACTTACGGGAAGATAATCGACAGGGTTATATTCCTCCTCACGACACTGGCGTATCCTTTTGACATTTACCTGCAAAGCACCTTGAAAACTGACGATCTCGCCGTATACCTCGATGTAATCCAAAGTGTCAAATTCGCCAATGCCGGCATTGTTAGGATCCCATATCTTTGCGTCCAAGGTTCCGGTTTTATCCTGAAGTATTACATTTTCATAAGGTTTTCCGTTTTTCGTTACGGCTGAAGCTTTATACTTGCACAAGTAAATATCAAAAACTTTGTCCCCGTCGCTATAGTCCTTTATGTACTTCATCTTGACTCGCTCCTATTTCTTTCATTAATTCCCTTAGACCAGACCTTATCAAACTGATCTCCGCCCTATGATCACGTTCAATTCGGTATGTTCAATCCGGTACGTTCATTCACTGTGACCAAGCACCACTTCCAGCTCGATCTCGCGGTACCCTTCCGGTGCCTGCCTCATTACCGTCATCAGGATGGTCTGTTCCGGCTGATGTTTAAAAAGGGCATTTACATAATCTTTGAAACCGGTTATTTCCTCACCTTCAATATCTACAATCACGTCACCGCTCTGGATTCCCGCACTCAGAGCCGATGAATCCATCTCTGTCTCCCTGACATAAGCTCCCAGCGGAACACCCTGCATTTCATGGACTTCCGAGGGAACGTCTGTGCCATAGATACCTAGATAGGCTTTCTCCGAATCATTACACATGCTACGGATCAGTGGTGCCAATTCAGATATGCCAATAGTACTGACTATATTTTCTATCCCCTCACTATTATAGCTATTGTCGATGATCCCCAATACCTGCCCACGCAGGTTGATAAAAATACCCTCGGCACTGCTGCTGCCATAGATGTCACTCGTAACCAGCTTATAGGAAGCATCGGCAAGAGGCAGCGTCCCGGTCGTAGAAGTGATAAAGCCATAGCATATGGATTCTTCGTTTCCGACGATTCTACCGATGGCAATGATCGGTGTTCCGATGATATTCACTGTCGAAGAATTGCCCAGCTCTATGACTTTTATCTGATTTCTGGTTTCTTCGCTCATAATATGCTTAGATACAGAAATTATAGTAAGGCCGACATCGCGGTTGCTCCTTCTGATTCCTGCCGGATACTGCTTACCGTCAATAAAAGTTACCATGATGGATTCCGCATCCTCAATCGCCGACGTATCTACAAGGATATGATATTCAATGCCGTTGTCAAATACTATTGTTCCGGATGTCTGGTTAACGGTATCATAAACATTATTGAACCCGTCCACCTCTGATGTCACCCCCGATACCGTAACGATCGCCTTTCTTGCTTCTCTGGCGATTCCCATCATGGCATTGTTCATGGAGACATATTCTTCTGTCCCTGCTCTTTGCTGTTCCAGCTGTTTCGCTACTATTTCCACTATGTGGCTATCGTCCATTATTACGGAGTCCGTCTCGGGATTCTCCGCCTGCATCTGCGTCTCATCCACAATCATATCTTCCGGAAGAATCTCTTCTTCAATCACTTCATCAGGAACCGGAAACTCCCTTACCACAACCTCCTCTTCTGGATAAAGCCGATTGCTGATAACGGGTTCCAGGAGCAAAAAGGTAAGGCAGGCAATCAATCCGAATAATACCGCCATAATAGCTGTAATCAGCGTTCTTCTTAATAGCTTCTTTCGATTAAGAGGCCGTTGCTTAATTCTTTCCTTCAAAAAATCAGAATCTTGATTCCCGCTGTTTTCCTCTTTCATCAATTACCCTTTCCGTTAACGGTATTCGCCTAAGAAAACCACACCCAGCAGCCCCGGGCCGGAATGTGCTCCGATACTGGGGCCTACCGGGCGCACAAGAAACTTATCATAACCCAGCGCATCCGTAATAAGCTGTTTCAAATACAAAGCTTCCTCTTCACAGTCTCCATGCAAGATACCAATGGCAATCTGTTTGTCTTTCCATTCGCCCAAACGCTCTGATAGGTTGTCCACTAGGACAGTCATCGATTTTTTCCTGCCCCTTGTTTTTGATAAAGCAACCAGGCCGCCTTCGTCATTAATATGCAGGATGGGTTTGACACCAATCAATGTCCCGACAAACGCGGAAGTTTTGGAAAGGCGTCCGCCGCGATACAGATGATTTAAGTCATCCACCGTAAAATGCGCACATATATGCGGAATTAATCCTTCTATTATATCTTTCGTCTCGTCAATGCTTTTACCTTCTTTTTTTAACTCCAAAGCCTTCATGATCATCATCATTTCACCCGCTGAAGCGGAAAGGGTATCTAATACTACAATCTTGGATTTCGGATACTTTTCCATAATCTCTTCTGATTTTACCACGACATTACTGCAGCCGCCGCTCAATTTGGATGAAAAGCTGATATGTAAAATATCCTTTTTTTCTTTGACAAGGCTGGTGAATTTTTCTTCAATTACAACCGGGTTGCTTGCCATAGTTCCCGCTTTTTTCCCTGCCCGCATAGCATCATAGAATTCTTTGATCGTAAGCTCCTTGTCCTCTCCATATATTTCATCCTCAATCGAATAGTAGTGGGGAATCACGCAAATATCATGCTCCAAAATAAACTCTTCTGGTAAGTCGGCATTGCTTTCCGTAGATATAATAAATTCTCGCATTAGATCTCCTTTCTATTTTAAAAGTATATTTTCAATATTTTATTATACCCTATTTTTAATGTGGCTTCAATTGAAAAATCGTCAAGGACGATAAGGTTTCCGACGTTACTGCTACAGGCTCCAGGTTACTGTTTATTCCCTAATGTTTATAGGACGGGGGGAGGGCTTGGGGGCCGGAGGGCTGGACGGTCGACCCCCGAGCCTTGCGACCACCACTTTTTCGTTTGGACTTGATTAGATATTAATTGTCAGTTGAATAAGTTTAGACCGACAATTTTTTTAATTTAATTAAAGATAACGATATAAGCACCATTATTAATGAGAATATAACCGTGTTCATAGAACTTAGATCCACTGCAAAAACTGTGCCAGCAGCATTTAATGCTGCGTGAAACAGAACACATAGCCAGATACTTTTAGTCAACGTTCTGATAACTGCAAGACTAAACGAAAAGCTGATTAAAAATACAAAGAATGCCCCAAAATTCATATTTTGCTGTGAAGTTCCCACCATAAAAAACAGAGGTACATGCCAAAGCATCCAAATCGCACCAGTAAGTAAAGTTGCAATGCTAAAAGGCAACATCTTTTCAATGTTTGGCTGTAAAATGTATCTCCAACCAGCTTCCTCCAATCCGCCCTCCATAATAGATGTAAAAGTATACAAAAATAAATACCCCAAAGGCATAGCAATCTTAAAATTTTTCGTTAATAACCCTACGCCTATATAACAGAGTAGAAGAACTAGGACAATTAGATAGTATATCGGTTTTTGCTTAATACCAAATACATTTTTCAACCACTCTATAGGCGATACCCCCGCTCTGGTTAGCACAATGAACGAAGCAATCGTAGTAGATGCTCCGCCAAATATGTATATCGGATAAAACATAGTGGAATTATTTTTTAAATAGCCGTATTGTTGTGCTATACAAATACCGCCCCACGTAAACCCCATTAATGCAAATGTTATCAACAGATAAGATAATGTAATTTTTTTAGTTTGTTCTTGTTGTGTCATCCTTTTCTCCCACTGGAAAACAAGGTTAATATCGTTTCTATCTTGTCTTCCCACTTTTCATCGTAAGTTGTATTTTTCATTGTTGTTATAGATGCAAGACCATGTACCAAAGCAAACATAGCTATAATAATATCATTCATTTTTTCATAAGAAATCCCTGTTGGTGTTAGTGCTTGAATAGCAGTTTGACGATATATTTCATACGGTTTGTAATTATTTGTAGGATCTGCATTATATGAAAAATCAACCATGATTTCCGTTCGAGAAAACAGAAATGAAAAGTAATGTGGATTATCCATAAAGAATATCACATAGGCTTTCCCTAAATATGTAAGTATTTCTTCTTTTCTTGAACATGTTTCTATTACATGCATTAGCGCTTTTGAAAATTCAAAAGCAACATGTTCTTGCATGGCATTTATCAAATCGTCTTTGTTCTTAAAATGTGCATATGGTGCAGCGTGACTAACGCCGCAGGCAGAAGCAACTTTTCTCAATGATAGGTTGGCATCTCCTTCCAAACTTATAATTTTAATGCCCATTTCAATTAGCGACTCTCTTAAATTTCCGTGATGATATGACTTGGTATCCAAATTAAATTCTCCTTTCAATCTTGACGCTGTCTATATTATACCTCACAATCTTTTCGCTGTCAAGATGGGCTTGACAATGCCACTCACATCTGAAGGTAAGGATTCCTCTGTAAAAGAATGACCTTACATAGAGGGTAATGGAAAGCATGGTGTCGAAAGGAAGCTTCTGGGGCCTGAAAAATCTTGAATGTATATTTAAGGTGATTTGCCACATATTTGTATAATCGTCAATCTCTTTAAAGAAAATTAAAAGTTCAAAAGGGTCAGGAAAAGTAGTGGCTTGAAGGCGCGGGAACCGGAGGGCTGGGCAGTCGGTTTTCTCGGCGGACGCTTTAAGTGCCAACGCAGAGGAAACCAATTCAAGTGGAGCCCCTCTGGGCGAGACTTGAATGCTATGGGTTCCTCGGAGTGCTTTAAACGCCGCGTCCAGAGAGAAATCCGACTGCCCAGCCCTCCGGTTCCCGCGCTCCCCCGCTACTCATCACAGTAACGGCTTCAATCGAGGTTTCTGCTTAGGTTTTAGCTCAAAAGCCAAGAGCCTTGTATAAAACGAAAATTGATGTTAGAATTAGTCTAATAGTCAAGTAATGTAGAAGCGAATCACGCGAGGATTATATGAACTATATTGTTTTGGATCTGGAGTGGAATCAAAGTCATACAGGCGACCATTCGGAAGTAAAAGAGCTTCCGTTTGAAATTATTGATTTAGGTGCCATTAAACTAAATCAAGAGATGAACATGCTGGATGAATTCAATCAGCTGATCAGGCCTAGTGTATATGCCAAAATGCACCACGTAACCAGTAAAATCATCCATCTGCATATGAAAGACCTGATGAAAGGCAAGCCTTTTGAACAGGTTATGAGAGAATTCTTAGATTGGTGCGGAAACGATACGGTTTTTTGTACATGGGGTTCTATGGATCTGACGGAGATCCAGCGGAACATGCGGTATTACGGGATGAAGCCGTTAAGTGACCAGCCGATTTGCTATCTGGACGTACAGAAATTATTCAGTATCGCCTATGAAGACAGAAAAAGCCGGCGTTCGTTGGAATATGCCATAGATTTCTTGAACCTGCCCAAGGACATTCCTTTTCATCGGGCTTTCAGTGATGCTTATTATACCGCGAAGATCCTGGCCACTATAGATCCGGCTGTACTGAAGAACTACTCTTATGATACTTATAACTTACCGAAAACCCGAGATGAAGAGATTCATGTTGACTTTGATACTTACCATAAATATATATCGGTGGAATTTGCCGATAAGTCTGCTGCTTTGGCGGATCGAGAGGTACTCAGTACCCGCTGCTATCTCTGCCCGGGAAAAAAGAATCTCAAAAGAAAAGTGCGCTGGTTTTCCAATAACGGAAAGCATTATTACAGTGTTTCTTTATGCCCCGTTCATGGTTACATGAAGTCTAAGATTCGGATCAAGAAAACCGAAACCGACGGTACTTATGTGGTTAAGACCTCGAAGTTTATTCCCGAGGAGGATTTTCTTGAAATCCAAGGCAAAAAGGGCAGTGTCAAAAAATATCGCAAATCTAAGAAAAAAAATATTATTATTCGTAATAAATGATTACTTAAAGGAAAAAGGGGAAAGGGAAATATAATTCCTCCTGTTAAAAGCGCAAATTTTTAACACTATATCTCCTTTTCTTTTTTCTTTTTCGGGTATTTCGCCTTCCGTAAATCCAACGTAAAAATAACCGCACCCGCCCGTTCCGTCTCCGATATCTTCTTCTGTTAAAGTGATAGCTCTGGATAAAAGCGCGGATAATAAAGAATATAATGGCGATTGCGGCAACTGCCAGAATGGAAAAGATCACATTTTTTACATTTACAAAGATAATCCTTCCGGCCTCATTGCTGTCGCTCATATCACCGGAAGAACGCGCTGCATTACTAATCTCTTGACCCGCAATAGCACTGACGTTTTCAGAGGCTTCCGGGAACTGAGACTCGGCGGCATCCGAAGATACGGGGATTTCTGAAGAATCTGCGGGAACCGAAGCGATTTGATGATCAAATTCATATGTGGCGCGGTTTTCCGTAGCAAAATCAATAGTTGCCTTTCCCACGAAAGCACCGTGATAAGAATAATTAATCTCCGCGATAGAGGCATCATTATCTGAAAGATAAGCTATCTCTGAAGTAAGGCTTTGGAAATCGGTCGTCTTGGGCATAATCAGATAGCTGTCCTTATTCAGAGAAAGCATGGGGCTGGAATCACCGAAAACATCATTTCCCGTACTGAAGAAGCTGGAATTTTCCATAATATAGCTGGTTTCATTTTCCGACACATTGACTATCTGAAAATTACTGAATCCGTAGTCAAATAATTTAACCGTGTCATTGAACTGTTCCGGAGATTCTTCCTTTAAAATAACACAAATCAGTTTCATCCCGTTTTTTTCGGCACAGGTCACCAAAGTCTGACGGCAAATGTCGGTATAGCCGGTTTTTCCGCCGATGACATTGTCACATTCGATTTCTCCCGAGATCAGCTTGTGTTTATTGTGCTTGACAAAGTCGTCCGGCTGAGTCGCTGTCGGCGTGAAATGATAGGACTTTGTATTGGATATCTTAGTTAATAATTCATTGCGGAAAAAGGCACCGGCAATTAAAGCCATATCATAAGCCGTCGTATAGTGATTATCGTGATATAGCCCGTGAGCATTGACAAAATTGGTATTTTTACAGCCAAGTTCGGAGGCTTTGGCAGTCATCATATCGGCAAAAGCATCCATATCGCCCCCGACATGTTCACCGATCGCATTGGCCACTTCATTGGCTGAACCGACCATAATACCGTAAAGTGCCTGCTCCAGCGTTAATGCCTGTCCTGCGTCCATACCGATATTAGAACTGCCGCTTTCAATGCTGTTGACCGCTTCATGAGAAAAATAGATCATGTCATTCAGGCTGCTGTTCTCCACCGCTAACAGAGCTGTCATTAATTTAGTAGTGGAAGCAGGGTACTGTTTTTTATCAATATTCTTGGCATATAAGATAACCCCCGTATTGGCTTCCAATAGAATCGCCGAATCGGCACCGATAGCCGGGCCGGAGGGCCAGTTTTCGATATTATTGGTTTGAATAGGCAATAGTTTGCGCGCTTCAGCCGCCTCTGTCAGCTCTTCTAAAGTAGCAGCTGAAGCCGGAACAAAGGAAACGAGCAAGGAAATAATCATGACATATATTGACAATGCCGGAAGGCGGCTTTTGGTTAATTGTATTTTAAACAGCATAAAATTTGTATCTCCATGAATTCCTGACTTAAAAATTTCATAATAATTATTATCATACACCATTTTACGCAAAACTAAAATATATTTTTTATAAAACTGCATTTAATGTTGTATTTTTTCCTGGGTGGATAAATTTGACATGTTAAAAAATTTTTTGTGTTCAATCTACGTCTTTCATTATTCATTTGGATGATGTAAAATAATAATAATGCAAGGGAGTTAAAAGAGGTATCTATGCGATTACGTAATGTAACAGGCTCGGAAGAACTGATTGCTAATAGTATTTATGTCTGTAATCAGCCAGAAACATATCGAGGAAGATGGTATAGTTTTTTTAAGAATGAGAATCCTATACATATTGAGATCGGCATGGGCAAAGGAAAATTTATCACTGAAATGGCAAGAAGGCATCCTGATATCAACTATATCGGGATCGATAAATACTCCAGTGTACTGTGTCGGGCCGTACAGAAACTGGAACAAAACGATTTAAGGAAATCGGATTTGACAACGGGCATTAGATTGTCCAGGGAATCGGATTTGATACCGGACTTAAGATTGTCCAGGGAATCAAACAGAACGAATCAGGATTCAGATCAAAAATCAGGGCGGAAGGAAATAAAGAATCTGGTTTTAATCTGTACGGACGCCCGTGATCTTGAAAGGGTCTTCGGTCAAGGCGAGATCGACAGGATTTATCTGAATTTCTCCGATCCATGGCCAAAAGTAAGGCACGCTGAACGACGGCTGACATCACAAAGATTTTTAGCACTTTATAAAGCCATATTGAACGATACGGGTCGACTGGAGCTGAAAACCGACAATAAATCCCTCTTTCTGTTTGGACTGAGTGAGCTTGAGCCTGCAGACTGGAAAAAGGAGGCGGTTACTTACGACCTGCACCGCGACCCGGCCATGGCGCCCGGTAATGTGACGACAGAATATGAGGAAAAATTTTCTTCGATGGGAAACCCTATTTTTAAATTTGTCGCCTCTAAGGCCTATAATCAATTTCGTCGAGAGAAAAGTGGCCTTTTTTCGGACAAAAATTTGATGGACAAAAAAGATATAATGAACAATCAAGAGAGTAATGTAAATTACCAAAAAAGGAGCAATTATATGGAACTAATGATTAAAGAAGACAATTTCCAAACAGAGGTTATGGAAAGCGATGTCCCGGTGCTGGTGGATTTTTATGCGGACTGGTGTGGTCCCTGTAAAATGATGTCACCGATAATCGCAGGACTGGCAAAAGAATATTCCGGCAGATGTAAGGTCGCAAAATGCAATATTGACGATGAGATGGAGTTAGCAGGCCGTTTTCATGTTCTCTCTATACCTACTATTATTATTTTTAAGAACGGCGAGCCGGAAAATATAATCGTCGGTACCGTTTCCAAAAAAGATCTGGTAGAAAAGCTCGAACAGGCTCTGGAATAATCCCAGAGGCCTGTTCCTTTATGGACAACTAAATATTAAATATCGCTTACCGAAAAATGTCTGATTTTCATGCAAAATCAATGTATATCATTGTAAAGAAGAAAAAAGACATTGACATTTTAGTGTAAAAAAGGTATCATGAACATTGTCTCCACTGAATATGATATACAACGAAGTGTGGCTCAGCTTGGTAGAGCGCTGCGTTCGGGACGCAGAGGTCGCAGGTTCAAATCCTGTCACTTCGAGTTTGAGGAAAGCTCTTAGATACGGGGATTATGTACCTTTGATGGTAGTCATGGAACTGCTGTCAGAGGTCTTTTTTGGGTGTTACCAAAAAATATGCTTAGAATCTATATGTCTCATTCTCGCGAACCTCCATATATACAGAAATAAATCTGTTCTGTGTTTGTCAGTGTAACACTATAAAATAAATATCTTTCAAAGTCAGTATACACTTTTTGGGACGACAGTGATATACCTAATGGATAGTTTCGGGTATTGAGGTATATCCCTCTCCTTGAGTATTTCCTACATATGATACTTCCCTTTCAGCCGGAAAAGGGCTATAATCTATGTATCGGGACTGACCCCTTAGCCGGCTGTGTCTTGCCCTTGTCAGAGCGGTCACTCTGGTAGGGAATTAATTATTCCGCTGGCAACAATAGCAGAGAAAGGAAGTGTGATATATGCCATTACCGCAAGTGAACAGAAATTACACGATAGAGGATATTTATAATTTGCCGGAAGGTGAGCGAGCCGAGCTGATCGAAGGACAGATTTACGATATGGCACCGCCAAGTAGGATTCATCAGGAAATATTGTCGGGCCTGCATATTGAAATCGGAAATTACATTAAATCACAAGGCGGCCCCTGCAGGGTCTACCCTGCCCCATTTGCCGTGTTTATCAATGCAGATAATAAAACCTACCTTGAGCCGGATATCAGTGTTATCTGCGATTCTGACAAGCTTACTGACCAAGGATGCAACGGTGCGCCAGACTGGATCATTGAAATAACATCACCCGGTAATGCCGGCCATGACTACTTGAGGAAATTAGGTCTTTATGAAAATACCGGGGTAAGAGAATACTGGATCGTGGATCCACAAGAGGAAAAAATATTAGTATACTTCTTTGAAGCCGACTGGATTGTCAGATCATATACTTTTAAGGATAAGATCAAAGTAAATATCTATGGCGATCTGGAAATAGACTTTAATGATATCGTTATTTAATGCTATCATCATCCGGCAGTAGGTGCTTGAGATATTATATGCCTGCTGCCGGTTATTATTTGACTACTATTTGTCTACTAATATCACGTTTGACTACCAAAAATGACCTGATGTTATGGAAATGCTGTCAGCAGTCTTTTTTGGTGTTACCAAATATCAAATGTACACCACTATATTCTCCATGCAAACCCTTTGTCCGTTCTTAATGCATAGTTGATTTTAGACATCGTCATTTTGAATGGCTGTTTGTTGTGTAATAATTAAATAATCGAATGATTATTATACAAAAGGAATACTTTATTAAATATCATTACAATAATCATCATTAACTAAATATCTTAAGTATATGAAGTGTTTAGCCTATATAAAGCATTGATACGCAAATTGTATTAACATATAATGACAATAAAAGAATATAATCAACAATATATTTAAATGCATATCGAATGTTCTCAAAAACGGTATAAAAAGTTGATTTGATAACACTTTATTGTCTTTAAAAAATAAAATACATTAAATATCAACTTCAAATAACGGGAGAAAAAATGCAAGGAGACACAAAGAATCTATTATTTTCGAATTATGCAAAGTTTATTTTCAGAAATAACCAAGTTATAGCCACCAACCAATTGAGAGGTGAATGGATTCGCTTTTCAAAGGAATGCTATGATTATCTGACCCAAGCAATAGATTTGGGATTAACAAAAGATAGTTTCATCGAATGTTTTGAAGAGAAAAGCGACCAAATATATATACAGAAATTAGTTGATAACTTAGAGACCATAAAAGTTTTGACAAATGATGATGATATCAATATAGAAAATGAACCACATTTGGAAAGCGTGGAGCTTATACTAACAAACCGATGTAATTTGAGCTGCCGGCATTGCTCAGCGAATGCCATGAATGTAACGGGTACAGATTTTTTGGATACAGATGACATAATAAAAATTATTGATAAGATAGTTGCATGTAATGCCAAAAACATTATTTTGACTGGCGGGGAGCCCTTGCTTCGTAAGGATTTCATGGACATAGTACGATATATCAACTTAAAAGATAAAGAGATAAAGATAACATTAATGACGAACGCAACTTTATTAACAGCTGAGTTAGCAACGGAAATCACAAAATATATCAGCGCAGTTGATATCAGTTTAGATGGATATGATGACGAAAGCTGTAGCGATCTTCGAGGGAACAACGTATTTCGAAAGGTACTGAACAGCATAGAATTACTTCAGAATAAGGGAATGGAAAAAATCTCGCTCTCAATGGTTTCGCTAGGAAATGATCAGAAAGGCAAGACGAAGTTTGAAGAATTGTGCAGACAGTTGAAGGTTGCTCCCGTGATAAGACGTTTGTCGTTTATGGGCAGGGCAAAGGAAAATGAAAGATATTTAAGAAATAGGAGAAAAGAAAATAGAGATAGTTACACGAAGATACCGACAGATGAAAATTTCAGAAAGGCACTGAGAGCCTGCTCATGCAATGCCGGGATAGAGTCATTGAGCATTGATGAAAGAGGACTGATTTATCCTTGTATCAATTTTAAAGATGATATGGATGAGATTGGTAATATACTGAATATAGAATCGCTGAGTGAGTTTATAAATAAGTGTAAAAACGGAATGGATGAAAACGGAATGAAGTTTTTTAAATATCTCCCTTATTATGGTGATATCTGTAGCGATTGCAGTGTCAGGTATTTCTGCTGGACTTGTCCTTATGCGGCAATAGACATGGAAAAAAATAAAAGATTGCCTGTGAATTGCCTTGGACACAAAGAGTATTTACATCAGATCGTTTGGGGTGAGGATTGAACGAGCCAATAAAAATTGAGCTTGGTAAATTTTTTAATATGACCATATAGGCAGCTTTAATATATGGAATAAAAAGAAAGGAGACAATATGAAGTGACCTCACATTTGTAGATTCGTGGATTTACCTGTAAAATATTAATTGGAAAATTAATAACAGGGATTACCGCATACAAAAG